>ENA-OQCW01000698-OQCW01000698.1-human-gut-metagenome-genome-assembly--contig:-NODE-698-length-17282-cov-3.717983_pt1 | contig 17282 bp, 28 predicted proteins | sample MGYA00242767_ERZ504593 | MGnify/ENA primary metagenome ERZ504593 (study PRJEB26092, sample SAMD00036307) | human gut metagenome | host: Homo sapiens | study: EMG produced TPA metagenomics assembly of... | reverse complement strand
GGGCAAGTCATATATGGAAACCTTTTTAAACCTAGCAAAAAGTATAGCATATATGACCGCTAAAAAGCAAGGAAGAGAGAGCACATTTTCTCTCATTTTACAACTCGATAAAGATATTAAACTTAGGACATAGAGGCTATGGCAGTAAAGAGAAAAACAATAAAACTAAGGAACGGAGATATCCTCGATATTACTAGAAAACCATGACGGAAACCATGGCGCACCGGGAAAGGCAAGACAAAAAAAGAAAAAGCCTACCAAAGAGGAGATACAAAAAAATAATGCCATGAACAAAGCAAGGAGAACCAGATTGAGGCTACTTGCAGTATTTTTGTCCCGGAAGATTGTTTTGCTACATGGACATACGAAAAAAACAAAAGACCTTCTGAAATGGATGAAGCTTTGTCAGATTTCCAAAAAGCAATCCGAAAAGTGAGAAGGGAATATCAAAAAAGAGGATATGAACTTTTCTGGATAAGAAACATTGAAAGAGGGACAAAGGGGCATGGCATATCCATCTTATAGTAAACGAGATCGGAGATACAGCAAGCATACTAAAAGCTGCATGGAAAAAGGGCGGGGTTTACACTACGGAAATCAGTCTTTCTGAAAAACTTTATGATGAGGATTTCACAAAGCTGGCGAATTACATTACAAAAGATGAAAACACACAGGAATTAAAAAAAGACGGCACTCCGGAAAAACCCAGAATTAAAGAAGCAAACTACAACATATCTCGAAATATGCCACTTCCAGAGCCAAAGGTAGACAAATTAAAACGCTGGAAAGAAGAAATTAAACCCAAAAAGGGATATTACGTTGCAAACATGATAGAGGGCATTAATCCGGTAACTGGATACAAGTACCGGAGATATACTTTAATCCGATTTAAGCAACAGGAGAAAGGAAGGCGAAAAAATGAAAGAAGTAAACCTGTACATAGAGATGGATAAGACAGCCTTCCAAAAAATTGAGAGAAATGTGGGTATGTACTGGAATACATTACGCCGAAAGGAGAAACAAAGACCAGGGAAGGATACAGGAAAATAGAAGTACATATAATCAGGAATTTCTGGGAGCGTTAGCAGAAGCACTGGAAAGAATACATGAGCCATGCAAGGTGACTATTCACGGGCAAACAGGTTGCTTTAAATATGCTGCAGAACCGGCTGGAAGAATGGGCATCCGAATTTATTATCAAACGGGAAACCTGTCCTGAACAAAGAAGAATGGGAAGCCGTGTGGAAAGAAGTACAAAAACATGAGATTACAGCAGAAATAGGCAAGCACGCTTATTCAGATTGGATTTTAAGAGAAATGGAGGAAGAAAATGGAAAATAAAGTAATTAGCAGTTTAAGGGAAGTGGACTGGAAAGAGATACCTGTTCCTATGGTGGTTATTTATAAAAACCCAATGGACTTTCCGGAGGAATGTGTAGCAAGGGTATTTAATGCAAAAACAGGAAAAGCAACACCTTTCTGCATTTCAAGAAAGACAGTAAAAGAGTGCAGGGAAGAAGTGCGTAAAAGCGGATTTTATGTAAAGTTCCCAAGAGCAAAAACAGACGATAAGTGCATCGTAGAAAGTTGGATATAAGAGTGAGAAAAATAGGTAAGAAACAAAAGAGCATCCTGCAAGACCAGAGCGAAAAACAATGTTATTTGTGCATGGTACTGCATGGAGATTACGGATATAAGCAAGTAGAGGACCACCACATTTATTTTGGCAGTTCCAACCGAAAAAACAGTGAGTTTTATGGACTTAAAGCCAACCTATGCCTGATGCACCACCGCATTGGCAAAGAGGCGGTGCATAATAACCGGGAAACAGACCTGACACTAAAAAGAATATGCCAGGAAGAATTTGAAAAGACACATACAAGGCAAGAATTTGTCAAAATTATTGGGAAATCTTATCTGGACGGAGAATTTGAACGTTCAGAAATTTAAGGAGGAAGAACATGAACAAAGTAATTTTAATGGGCAGATTAACCAGAGACCCAAATGTACGTTATACAGCCGGAGATAATCCAATGGGAATTGCCAGATATACACTGGCAGTAGACCGAAGAATAAAAAGAGAGGGCGAAGCAACAGCAGACTTTATCAGTTGTATTGCTTTTTGGAAAGGCAGCAGAATTTGCCGAAAAATATTTCCGTCAGGGTATCCGTATTGTAGTAAGCGGCAGAATTCAGACTGGAAGCTATACAAACAGAGATGGGAACAAAGTCTATACAACAGATGTTGTGGTAGAAGAACAGGAATTTGCTGAGAACAAGAGCGGTGCAGCAGGGAATAGCAATGCACAAAGCAACACGGCAGCAGGGCAGCCGATCGGAAACACAACTGTGGATGCAGACGGCTTCATGAATATCCCAGATGGAATTGATGAAGAGCTGCCGTTTAGTTAAGGAGGATAATTATGGGATATAGAATACCTGTAACAAAAAAAGAAGTGACAAAAGCAAAGAAACTGTATGCAGCAGGATACAGCGTACAGGAAATATCTTTAGAGCTTAACCGTACCGGAAATACAGTACGGCGTATGATACACGGGTTCTACGATAACTTAGAGCCTAAGAAACCAAAAGAGAAAGACAAAGAAAAACCACTGTGGCAGGTATGCTTTGAGACGGAGTGGGAGAATACAGTAAACAGGATTAGAAAAGCAATGGGTAAAGAACCGATTTAGGAAGGAATATGCAATGAAGAATAATTTGATTATAGATTGTTTTGCTGGTGGCGGTGGAGCGAGTGTTGGAATAGAAATGGCTTTAGGAAGACAGGTAAATATAGCTATAAACCACGATCCGGAAGCTATACGGATGCACAAAGTAAACCATCCAGATACAATTCATCGGACAGAAGATATTTTTAAAGTTGACTTGCAAAAATATGTTAAAGGCAGAAAAGTTGCATTGATGTGGGCAAGCCCAGATTGTACCAGCCATAGCAAGGCTAAAGGCGGACAGCCACGTAAGAGAGGGCTTCGTATCCTTCCGTGGGCAGTATATAAACATGCAAAGCAAATTCTTCCAGAGGTAATAATTATGGAAAATGTGGAAGAAATACAACAGTGGGGTCCTTTAGATGAAAAAGGGCATCCGATTAAGGAACGACAAGGAGAGGACTATTTGAAGTTTATTACAGCGATGAAGAGCCTTGGCTATATGTTTGATAGCCGGGAACTGGTGGCAGCAGATTATGGAGCGCCTACGACAAGAAAACGATGGTATGCGATTTTCCGTAGAGATGGAAAGGATATTATCTGGCCAGAACAGACACATTTTAAAAATTCGGAACCAAAATGGAAGCAGTGTGGAGAGCTTATTGACTGGTCAGACCTTGGAAAATCCATTTTCGACAGGAAAAAGCCTCTTGCAGAAGCTACACAGAAAAGAATTGCAAATGGGATAAGAAAATATATTGTTGAAAATCCAGAGCCTTACACAGTGAAAAACAAAGAAGCCTTGGCTTTCTTAATACAGTACCACGGTGAGCAGAAGGTCGGAGAGTCCAGAGGGCAGTTGCTTTCGGAGCCAATCAAAACCATAGATACAAGCAACAGATATGGTTTAGTAACAGCGTTTATTACAAAATATTACAAGACCGGAATCGGGCAGGGGTGTGATGAGCCGTTGCATACCATCACTACATCACCAGGACATTTTGGCTTAGTATCTGCTTTTCTTATTAAATATTATGGCTCTGGATGCGGTCAGGAATTAAAAGAACCACTTGCGACTATTACAACAAAAGACAGGTTTGGACTCGTGAATGTGATTATAGATATTACAGGAGAAAAATATATCATCAAGGATATTTTCCTCCGGATGCTAAAACCTGAGGAGTTGAAGCTTATGCAGGGCTTTCCGGATGATTATATTATTGACAAAGACATAGAAGGAAAAAGATATCCAATTAAGGAACAGGTAGCCAGGATAGGAAATAGCGTGGTTCCAGTAATGGCTAAAGCATTAGTAGAAGAAAATTGCCCATATTTAAAGATGGGAGAGCGTATGCCAAACATGAAAATAAATGAAAATTCGCATCAATTAAAATTTGCTTAGGAGGACGCATGAAGAAATCTAATTTAATCCCCAAACAGAAATACATCCGTAGACGTACAGTAGACGGAAAGAAAACAGAAAGCATTATGGAGTGTATCCAGATTACACCAGCAGGAGGAGTTTTTTTCTGCGGTGGAAATTTGGAAAAGCTTACGAATAAGGAGATAGAGGAGGAGCTGCACAAATATGAGCGAAATATGCAATGATGAATTAAGACAAGACTTTTTAAATGAAACATTAGATGCAATAGAAAGCTTGAATAAAAAGGCTGAAACAGATGCAGAGAAATATCTAACATATCTTTTAGTAAAGACTATTAAAGAAAATGTTGAGTTTATAGAGGAATAAAAAAAGAAGTGAGAGAAATAGATAAAATAATATTATTCCCAACACACAAAGACTACTGCAGAAACTGTATCTACAATGATGATGGCTTGTGTGATAGAAAAGGAATTTTAGTGGAAGACGAAGATACTTGCGATAAGTGGAGCGAAGGGCAAGTAGAATGGAAAGAGCGTATGTTAAGTACATTTCTGGCAGGACATTAAGGAAAGGAGAATAGAAAATGACAGGCAGAGAATTAAGTGACAAATTAAACTATTTAGGGATGGAAAGAGGAATTAGAAAACTGGCCTTGGAAGAAAAAATGGAAACAGCAGAAAAAATTGCAGTAATGTCAGAGGTAGAAGTTTGCGATTTAGTTTCAAATGAGTACGAAATTGTATATAGCGAAAATGAAGAAATTGGTCTTGTTCGAAAAGATAAGTTGAAAGAGTATGAGTCTTTGGTAAAAATTATTTCTCGTTAAATTAAAAATTGGTGGAGGAAAAAAGAACATGAAGAAAAAATTATTTATATCAACAGTTATTGGAGTAATGGTATTAACAGGGTGCGATACCGAAGCAAACAGAGTATCATACAATCTTTCTCAAGAGGCAGAGAATTTTAACGATATACGACAACTTACAGTGATGAACTGCATTAAAGGAGATGTTCTCTTTCAAATGACTGGGAAAATGTCGATTACAGCAGATACAAACGATAACCAGCTTGAAGTTATCGTAGAAGATGAAAGAGGAGAGTATAAAAAGCATTTTATTGGGCTGAGTGATAATGTGACTTATGTGGTAGAAGATATTACAGCAGGTGACGTAGAAAAATATAAATATACCCTAAACTTCAATCCAGAAATGTGGTTTCCGTACGAAGCTGAAACAATAGATTAAAGGAGGCATCGGAAAATGAATAAAGAAGGATACAGAGACCCGACAGCAGAGAAAGCTATACATAATGCAGATAAGATGCCGAAATACATACAGAGCATATTCGATAAGCTTAATCTGGCAGCAGGGAAATCAGGGGTGGAAGTGCTTGTAATCAGGGACAAGGAAACAGGAAGAAAATATAGGAGGTGAGTCCATTGCAGAAAAGATTAAGAGACATGACATGGGAAGACTACGGAATATCAAAGAACCGGTATGCAGAATTGAAAGCTTTTTGTTTGCAATATGGAGAGAAGAAGTCAAAGATAAATAGGGGCGTAGGAGCTATGAACTATGATGGTATGCCGAAGAGTAATTATAAAGAAAACTCTTTAGAGACAAAAGCGATCAGGAATGTCATGTATCAAGAGGATTGCGAAATGATAGAACAGGCAGCAATAGCCACATCTGCAGAAATATATCAATACATAATCAAAAGTGTGACAAATGATTTGTCATACAGGTTTATTGAATATGATGAGAAACTGGGAAGAATACCTGTCGGGAAAACAGAATTTTATGCAATGAGAAGACTATTTTACTATTACCTGGATAATTTAAAAAGTGGGGACAAAATCAACCTACTTTCATGATATTATGTTATTGGCGAAAATCAGAAAAGCCAAAGAACAATCTTCCTTATTTGAAATATTATAGCGGCAGCAGGGTGTCATAGCCTTGTTGCTGTATCAGGCTCAGACGGTAACGCCTGCAAGGTGGCTCTTATAGAGAGACTTGCGAAGACCGTCAGCTCCCTGACTTTACATTTTTTAAGCACATCAGCAAGAAGGCATCTGGAAACAGGTGCTTTTCTTATGCAAAAATATAGCGCTTTAGAGTAACGGTAAACTCACTGGTCTCCTTAGCCAGGAATCTGGGTTCAAATCCCAGGGGCGCAATTAAGAGGTGGTAATATGTTAAAAGCTTGTAGTTATTGCGGCAGAATACACGACAGTAAATATATGTGCCTCCAGAAAGAAAAAAGCATAAAGAATAGGCAAGCACAAAGAACAGAAAAGAATAAGAAAATATACGACTTCCATAGGTCACATAAGTGGAAAGAAAAAAGTGTTTCTATCAGAGAACGTGATAATTACTGCTGTCAAATATGTACAAGAGGATTGCAAAATCCAGCAAGAAAATATGAAACAGAAGATATATCAGTGCATCATATTATTCCGATTGCAGAGGATTGGGATAGAAGACTAGACGACGGCAATTTAATAAGTCTGTGTTCAAGACATCACGAGATGGCAGAAAAAGGACAAATCAAAAGAAGTGAACTAACAAAAATAGCGGAGGAGCAAGAAGAAAAAAGGGAGTGTTTTGTGTGTTAACGTATCCCCCGGTACATATAGTTTTATAATTTAACGTGCTAAAGCGACCGACGCCCCACCCTGATTTATAATTTATTCCCAAAATGAAAACGAAAGGAGAGATGGCAATGGCTAGACCAGCAAAACCGGCGAGCGTAATTAAGCTAGAAGGTAAATCGCACAGAACAAAAAAAGAACTACGAACTAGAGAACAGGCGGAAAACTCTCTTCTTTCTGGAACGAAGCTAAAAGAGTCTGAAGAAGTAAAAAATAATCCTAAAGCGCATCAGGAATTTTTGAGAGTTAAAAAACTTCTGGCAGGAATTGATAAAAGTGACGACTTGTACGGAAGTGTAATTAACAGGTATTGCCTTACTCTTGCTGAGTGTTCTGAATTTGAAGAAAAAAGAGAACACACACAGGAATTGATGGATAAATTAGAAATGCGTTCAGATGAAATGGAATTTACCGAGTTTTTGAAATTACAAGATGGGCTTGCGAAACAGCTTATATCCTACGATAAGCAGATACAAGCAAAAAGAAAGATGTTATTGATATCGAAAAAGAAAATGTCATGACTATCTCATCAGCTCTACGGAGTATTCCGAAAACACCTGAAAAGGAAAAACAACGCATTGAAAGAGGCTTTAAGTGGTTAAAGACGGAAAAGCTTATGATTATGCGAAATGGTGTGTAGAGGAAAATGTAGGATATGCACCGTTGTATGTTAAAAAACAATGCGAGAGTTGGATTGCTATTGTTGATGGTAATGATACGGATGCTTATGTAGATGAAAAAGCTTATGAGAAAATATGCAAGCTGTTAAAACTTATGATCCATCCAGATTTAAGGTGCTCAATCTATGACGGACTAGAGGATTATGCATGGCTATTTATTGTGGCTACACTTTGTACAAAATTAAAGAATACAGAACAGGATATAAGATTTTACACCACTGCCGTTTTGGAAATCGCACGAAAGAACTTTAAGACGTTCAATAGTGCGATTATTTTTATACTTTTAATGCTAACGGAACCGGATTTTTCGCGCTTCTTCTCTGTAGCTCCAGACCTGGCGCTTTCTTCTGAGTTGAAACTAGCAATTCGGAAAATTATAAAGGTAAGTCCAGCGCTGTACGATGAAGACGATCCGGCGTTTAAGATTTTAAGGAGTCAAATTATTTGTCTGCTGAATGACAACGAATATACTCCATTGGCATATTCCAATGATGGCATGGATGGAAAGATGGCTCACGCGTTTCTTGCAGATGAATGCGGAGCAATGGACGAATATCCAATTGAAGCCATGAGGTCGTCACAGATTACATTGTTTAACAAGCTTGGAATTATCATTAGTACGCAATATCCGAACGATGACAATGCCATGATTGATGAGATTGACATTGCAAAAAAAACATTGGACGGATTATTGGATGATAGACGAACCTTTTCGCTTCTGTATGAACCAAATGATGATTTGAAAATTGGCGATGAGTGGCAAACAAATGACTTGTGCATCTATCAAAGCAATCCTGTTGCTTATGCACATAAGTACATTTTCGATGAGATTGTAAAGAAACGTGCTATTGCAGTGTTATATGAGAATAAGCGTGAAAACTATCTTTGTAAGCACAATAACATCCTTTACAAAGGGCTTGGAGTTGAGGGATACATAGATATACAAAAAGTGAAACTTTGCAGAATTGAGAATAGCAAGGAATTTTGGCAAGGCAAAAAAGTGTGGCTTGGCTTGGACTTATCGCAAACAGATGATAATACAGCTCTGGCAATGGTTACTATTGTTGACGGAATCGTTTATGCAAAGGTGTTTGGTTTTGTTCCGACAGATAAAGTTGAGTTCAAGAGTAAAAAGGAACACGTTGATTACAAACGCTTGATTTCGAATGGAGATTGTTTCTCGTGTGGAAATGAAGTTATTGATTATTTGTTTGTTAAGAACAAGATAGTTGAGATTGAAGCCGAGTATGAAGTGGAGATACAGCAGATTGGATATGATAAGTGGAATGCACTGGCTACTATTCAGCAGTTGGAAGAAGATGGATATGAGTGCGTAGAAATCAAACAGCATAGTTCCGTATTGCATCAGCCGACAAAATGGTTGAGAGAGTTAGTCTTAGAACAGCAGTTCCGTTATATGTCTAATAGAATGTTAGAAATAAACTTTCAAAATGCAAGGTGTACGGAAGACACAAACAGAAACAAATACGTAAATAAAAAGAAATCAGAGGGCAAGGTTGATATGGTAGTAAGCCTTATTAATGCGATGTACTTATTGCAGCAGTATGTGATGTATGGCTCAGATGATTTCGTGGTGCAGGTAGGATAGGAGAAGAATATGGTTATTACAGGCATGAAGCACTTTGAGAGTGTGTGTCAGAAGAAATTGGTAGATTGGTACAATAAAAATAGAACTGAAACGCCTATTGATTTGGGCGATGTCTTTATTGTTTGGTCTTGCAAGACATTACAGAACTACAAGTGTTTGGCATCTACTACAGTTTCTGGTGATGGCATTTACGCAGAATATACATTTAATGGAGACAAGCAAGAACTATATGAAGATGTATACAAGAAGCTTGCAAATACTTGCCATACAGAAGAATAAGGAGAATAAAAATGAAAGCAATGTTAAGCCAACCGATGGCAGGGAAAACAGATGAGGAGATTATTGCAACTAGAGAAAAGGCAATTAAGGTGTTGCAAGAAAAAGGGTATGAAATTGTAAATACTTTATTTACAGACGAATGGTATAGTAATGAACGCATGAAAGAGCGTGGAGTAGTTCAGATTCCGTTGTGTTTCCTTGCGAAATCTTTGGAAAATATGAGTTTATGTCATGCAGCATATTTTTGCAAGGGTTGGGAGAATGCAAGAGGATGCCGTATTGAGCATGATGCAGCAGTTGCTTATGGATTAGATATTATCTATGAGAAGTAAGGAGGAAAAACAAGGAAATTTTTTAAACGCAAGGAAAGAGCAGAACCAATGATTGATGAATCAGCAATAGCAGAACCGCTTTTGAAAGCATTTCTTAGCAACGATGAAATGACACGGGAAAAGGCAATGCAGATTCCGGCACTTGCCGGAGCCATCAATGAAATTGCGGAAACGGTAGCAAATGTGCCGATTAAACTGTACAAGCGTGGGAAGAAGCGTGTTGAAGAAGTAAAAGGCGATTGGAGGGTACATCTTCTGAACGAAGATACCGGAGATACGCTAGATGCAAATATGATGAAGCAAGCACTTGTTAAAGATTATTTGCTTGATGGAAGTGGAAATATCTATGTTGACTGGATGGGTAACGAAATTCAGTCGTTACGATATGTCCAGTCTAATCATGTTTCTTACGCACAGAATGCAGATGTGATTTTTAAGGAATATGTGGTGCTTATACAGGGAAAACGATATTTTCCAGAGCAGTTTGTAAGAGTCCTTCGGAGTACCAGGGACGGGATGAAAGGCATTGGAATTGTTGAAGAGAACAGCAAGATACTGAGTGTTTCTTATAATTCCCTGAAATACGAGGAAGGACTTGTAAAAACCGGCGGAAATAAGAAAGGCTTTGTAAAATCAGCAAAGAACTTGACGCAAGAAGCTATTGACAAGCTGAAAGCAGCATGGAGAAAACTGTATAGTAATAATACAGAAAATGTAATTATCCTGAATAATGGATTGGAATTTCAAGAAGCGTCTAATACTTCTGTGGAGATGCAATTAAATGAAAATAAGCAAACAAACGCAAAAGAGATTCGAACAATTCTTGGTGTTCCGGACAATATCGGAACTGAACAAGGGGATAAGGTATTTATAAAATATTGCGTAAATGCTTTCCTGGGTGCTTTCATGGTAGCACTAAATAAATCAATGCTATTAGAAAGTGAGAAAGAGCAATATTTCTTTGCGGCAGATACTTACGAATTAACGAAAGGTGACGCTGATAAGCGTTATGGCGCTTACAAAGAAGCGATTGAAACAGGTTGGATGCAGGTGGACGAGGTTCGCGAGAAAGAAAACATGGAGCCACTTGGATTAGAATTTATTAAATTAGGACTGCAAGATGTCTTGTACGATCCTAAAACAAAAGTAGTGTATACCCCTAATACAAACCAGTCCAATAAGTTAGGAGGTGAAAAAGAAGGGCAAGAATTGAAATTAGAGCAGACGGAGACAAGGAAAAAGTCATTATTGACGGATATGTCAACGTCGTTGACAGAGACAGCCGACCAATCCCAGACAAAAAAGGAGGATACTTCATTGAAAGAATAGCTCCGGGAACATTCCGGAGAGCAATCAATAAGGCTGACGAAGTTAAAGTCTTGTTAAACCATAAATGGGATAAAGTCCTAGGTGGAACTAAGTCAAATTTAACTCTTAGAGAGGATGTGGTTGGTCTTAGAGCACACGCAGAAATCAATGATCCAGAAGTTGTGAAAAAAGCAAAGGAAAAGAGATTGCGTGGGTGGTCGTTTGGATTTACAAATCCAATAGAGGAACGTGCTGACCGAAACGGAATGCCGATTCGCACCATTACAGAGTTGGTTTTAAAAGAAGTATCTCTGATTGATGATACGATGAGACCGTGGTATCCATCCACTACGGTGGAAACCAGAGCCGGAGAAAAAGGAGAAGAAACCTTTGAAATTCGTGCAGAAGAATTTGAAGCCGACTACGTAGGTTTTGAAAATAAAAAAGGGCCGGAAAAGAAACCGGACAACAGTAAATTAAAAAATATGATTAAAAAATACGGAGGAAACATTTAAGGAAAAAGAAAAACATTAAGGTATTAAACGAAAAAAGAACAGAGCTTGTGCAAGAACTTGAACTGATGCACGCTACACTGGAAGCGGAAGAGAGAGCAATTACAGAGGAAGAGGAGAATAGAGCGGAGGAAATCTCTTCTGAGATTGACAGAATCGACAAGACCATTGAGATTCTGAATAGAACGGCAGATAAGTTGGTTGAAAGAGCTGAGGAAGAGGAAGAAGAAACAGAAGAAAGAGCAGAGAAAGCAGAATTCGCTGACTTCTTGCGTGGAGTCGTAACAGAAAACCGCGCAGAAAATATTACATTTGGAGATAATGGCGCAGTTGTTCCAAAAACAATCGCACAGAAAATTGTCAAAAAAGTGTATGATATCTGTCCGGTACTTGAGAAAGCAACAAAATATAATGTGAAAGGTACTCTTTCCATTCCATTTTATCCTTTAACAGATACAGAGGATATCACAGTTGGTTTCCACGACGAATTTACTGAGCTTACATCCAGCACAGGGAAATTCAGTTCGATTGACTTAACTGGATACCTGGTAGGAGCACTTACACTTGTATCTAAGTCGCTTATGAACAATTCACAATTTGATATTGTGTCTTTTGTAATTGACCACATGGCTTATCAGATTGCGCGATTCGAAGAAGAGAAACTATTGAAGGGAGAGCTTTCAAAAATTGATGGCCTTAGCAAAGTGAAAAACGTTATCACTGCAAAGGCGAATAGTGCAGTCACAGCAGATGAGCTGATTGATTTACAGGGAAGTATTAAAGATGCGTTCCAGCAGAATGCAATCTGGATTATGTCTAGCAAGACAAGAACGGCAATCCGCAAACTGAAAGACCAGAACGGAAGATATCTCTTGCAGGATGATGCAACATCTGCATTTGGTAATATGCTTCTTGGAAAACCTGTTTATGTTTCTGACAATATGGACGATATCGGGGCGAGCAAGACAACAATCTACTACGGAGATATGTCTGGACTTGCAGTGAAGATTACAGAGGAAATGGAAATTCAAGTTCTTCGCGAGAAATACGCAACACAGCATGCAGTCGGAGTTGTAGCTTGGATGGAGTTTGACGCAAAAATCGAAAATGAACAGAAGATTGCTGCTCTTAAGATGGGAGAGTAAAAATGAAGTATGAGGCAACAGTCTCTTTTGTTGGAAATATCTGCATGATGAAAGGCGAAGTAAGGGAGCTGAAAAGCTCTCTTGCAAAGCCATTAGCAGACTGCGGGTATTTGAAACCAACAAGAAAAGCGGTGAAAAATGAAAATAAGCAAACTAACACAGAGAGTAATTCTGAACCATCTTAGAGAAGATGAGGATAATTTAGAATACGAAGATACAATTCTTTTGGAAGCTATCAAGACTGCAGCAATTGAGTTTTGCAAAAATCAAACAGGGTTGACACTTGACGAGCTCGAAAAACATGAAGATATTACAATTGCTGTGCTCACGCTAATTTCGGATATGTGGGACAATCGAAGTATGGCTGTTCAGAAAAAACAGTTCAAATACTATTGTTGAAACGATCCTTGGTATGCATAGAACAAATCTTGTACCTACACCAGATTCGGAGGTGTTTTAATGAACGCAGGAGCGTACACACAGAGAATTGCAATCGAAAAACTGGTGAGAGGTTACGATGAAATTGGGAACCCTGTTGAGAACTGGGAACCTTACAAGAAAATGTATGCATACATGAATGGTCTATCCGGAAAAGAATATTGGGAAGCCGCTACATTGAATGCAGAGAATACAGTAGATTTTGTATGCAGATGGAAAAGTTTTTTGATGATATGGATACGAGAAATTATCGCATTGTTTGGAAAGGAAAAAAATTCAATATTAAAACAATTGATAATGTACAATTTCGCAACGATATTGTAAAAATAAGGGCGGTACATGCGGATGAGTAGTATAAGCACAAATGAGCTTGCAGAAGAAGTAATGAAGGCATTAAACGAGTATAAAGATGTAACAGAAAAAGACTTTGAAGAAATTGCTAAAGCTGTAGCTAGAGAAGGCACGAAAAAATTAAAAGTTACATCTCCAAAAGGAAAAGGAAGCAGAAAAGGGCATTATGCAGACGGATGGGGAGTTTCTTATTCCAGGAAAGGAAACGGAAAATTCCAATTTGTAGTGCATAATAAAAAGAAGCCTGGATTAACGCACTTGCTGGAGAAAGGGCATGTATTAAACCGTGGAGGAAGAGTAAGAGCGTTTGTGCATATTAAACCTGTAGAGGAGTGGTGCAATGCAGAATATGAAAGACGCGTGGAAGCGGAGTTGAGAAAATGATTTTAAGTGAATTAAATAAAGGATTGAAAAACCTCGGTTTTCCTGTAGCGTACAGTCATTTCGCGGAAGGACACGTCCCAAAATGTCCATATATCGTGTTGCACGGCATGGGAAGTGATAATTTCTCAGCAGACGGAATTGTATATCATGAAATAGAAGATATAGATATTGAACTGTATTGCAGAAAAGAAAGAACCGGCATTAGAAAAAAAAATTGCTGATTTTTTGACGGAAAACAAAGTGTATTATGAAAAGCAAGAAACATATATTTAAAACAGAGAAAATAATTCAAATTACTTTTGAAATATAGGAGGTATTATAAGGAGCAAAGTTAAATTCAACATCTCTAATGTGCACATAGCATTAAAACAGGAAGACAGTAATTATGATACACCAATCAAATTACCGGGTGCAGTGTCATTATCTTTAGAGCAGCAAGGAGAACTTACACCATTTTTTACGCAGACGGTATTAAATATTATGTCGCCACATCAAATGGTGGGTATCAGGGTGAATTAGAAGCAGCCATGATAACAGATGAGTTCAGAGAAAAAATCCTGAGTGAAACAAAGGACAAGAACGGAGTGCTCATTGAAAATTCTAATACTGAGGCGAAAGAATTTGCTCTTGGTTTTCAGGTGGACGGTGATGTAGAGCCTACGCTTTTCTGGTTCTATAACTGTACTGCTACAAGACCAAATGTAGAAGCAAAGACCACATCTGACTCCAAAGAGCCAGACGTAGACAAGATATCTATTTCTTGTGCAGCATCAGCAGATGGAACTATCAGAGCAAAAACAACGAAAGAAAGCTACGAAAAAGCTAAGGTTAAGTGGTTTACAGAGGTCTATAAGAAAGATGCTACTTTAAGCTAAGGAGAAGGAAAATGAGAAAAAACATTAACTATTAGTGGAATTGAATGCAATTTTAAAAGCTCCGCTGCAATCCCCAGAATGTACCGTTTGAAATTTGGACGAGATGTTTTTGTAGATTTACAGAAATTAAAGAAGCAGGTAGAAATAAGCGAAAAAGCTAAAAGAGGAGACAGGGAAAGATAATAGCTCACTTCCTATCGACTCATTAGAAATTTTTAGAAAATATTGCGTTTTTAGATGCATAAGCACGGAGACCCAACGCAGCCATCCGAAATTGACGAATGGCTGGAACAGTTCGAAACATTTAGTATATACAAAGTCCTTCCTGAAATCCTTGAAATGTGGGGATTGGAAAATAAACAGATGTCTGTGTCAAAAAAAGAGACAGAGAAATAGATAGAGAAGTCAATACCGCATTATTCATGCTCCGGTGTGTTCAGTGCGGTATTTCTATTTCAGATTTAGAACTTCTCAGTATCGGAATGGTAAATGATATGTTTATCGAAATGAAAAATGATGAATATGAATATCCTGTGCTTGCTACACAGGAAGATGTTGATAAATTATAGGAGGTGGATATAGGTCAAAACGTGTTAAAGGAATTACAATTGAGCTAGACGGAAATGCTACAGGCTTAGAAAAAGCCTTGAAAGGTGTAGAAAGCAATCTTAACAGCACACAGAGAAGTTTAAGAGATGTTAATAAGTTATTGAAATTAGATCCGTCAAACACCACCTTACTTGCACAGAAACATGAATTATTACAACAGAAAATAGCCGATACTAAAATAAAGTTAAAAACATTAAAAGAAGCTGATAAACAAGCGAAAGTGCAGTTTGAAAAAAGGCGACCTTGGAAAAGATAAATACGATGCACTGCAACGCGAAATAGCCGAAACGGAACAGAATTTAAAGGCATTAAAAAAAAACAGCAGGAAGCGGAAACGCAGCACTTGAAAAAGTGTCAGTGGTAACGGGTAAAGTCGGAAATAAGATGAGAGATGCAGGAAAAGCTATCATGCCGGTATCAACAGCAATGGCAGGACTCGGGGCGATATCTGTAAACACTGCAAATGATTTTGAGTCTGCAATGTCACAAGCGGCAGGCGCATTAAATAAACCCATGTCGCAAATGGAAGAATTGCGAGAGATAGCAATTCAGACAGGGCAAGATACCATATTTTCTGCAAAAGAGGCAGGGCAGGCAATTACAGAGCTTGCAAAAGGCGGCTTAACTGAAGCAGATATTAAAACAGGTGCATTAAAAGCTACAATGGATTTAGCTGCATCTTCCGGAATGGACTTAGGAAATGCGGCAAATGTAGTAGTACAGGCTATGGGAGCGTTCGAACTTTCGGCGGAAGAGTCTGCGCTTGCAGCAAACGCTTTAGCGGGAGCGGCAGCAGCGTCCTCCACAGATGTAGAGCCACTCACACAAGGTTTAGCACAAGCATCAGCTCAGGCGAAAAATGCGGGTTGGTCCATACAAGAAACAACAGCGGTTTTAGGCAAGTTTGCAGATGCTGGAATTATAGGAAGCGATGCGGGAACATCCTTAAAAACAATGTTGCAAAGACTTGCAGCTCCAACAGACGATGCGACGGCTATCATCGAAGAACTCGGAATACAAACAAGGGATTCGAGCGGAGAGCTTCTAGGCGCATCAGATATGGCAAAGGAGTTAAAAGAAAAACTTGGTGGATTATCCTCTGCTGAGAGAGACGCAGCGCTACAAACAATTTTCGGATCAGATGCAATGCGAGCCGCAACAATTATGATGAATAGTGGTGCTGAAGGATTGGAAAGCTACATAGCCGCTACAAACGACCAGGAGTCAGCTCAGAGGCTTGCAAATTCTCAAATGGGTGAAGGACAGAAAGCCATTGAAGAAATGAAAGGCTCTTTAGAAACGGCGGCAATCACAATTGGAGAGAAGCTAGCTCCTGTAATTACACAGGTTGTAGAGTTTATTACAGAACTTGTAAACAAGTTCTCTGAACTTCCGCCTGGGGTACAGACTGCAATTTTGGTAATAGGTGCTCTTATAGCAGTAGCAGGACCGTTACTAATGATTATAGGACAATTAGTAATAAGTATATCGGCAATAGCGGGCGTACTATCTGTTGCAGCAGTTCCGATAGGAGCGATAATCGGGATAATTGCAGCTATAATTGCAGCTATAACCGCAGTAATTGCGGTGATAAAAAACTGGGGCGCAATTTCAGAGTGGTTTAAAACTCTATGGGAAACGGTATGTGAAAGCGTTAAAGAGATAGTCAGTACATTAAAGGAAAAAGTAACAGAAAAATTCGATGAGCTGTCTGAAAAACTTTCAGGAATATGGGAATCAATTAAGACAATAGCAAAATCTGCATGGGAAATAATTAAGAATGTTGTGTTGGGGCCAGTTTTATTGCTCTGCGATTTAGTAACAGGAGATTTTGAAAATTTAAAATCTGACGCACGCAATATTTGGAACAATATTAAAGATAATGCATCTACAATGTGGAATGCCATTAAGGATTTAGTAGGAAATATAGCCGAAAACTTGAAAGAAAAAGCAGTAACTGCATTTAAAAATTTGGTAAGTGGAATTAAAGATGCTTTAAGTGGATTAGGAGGAGTTGTTAAAAGGGGATTTCAATCGGCGATTGATTTTATTAC
>ENA-OQCW01000697-OQCW01000697.1-human-gut-metagenome-genome-assembly--contig:-NODE-697-length-17284-cov-3.802122_pt1 | contig 17284 bp, 20 predicted proteins | sample MGYA00242767_ERZ504593 | MGnify/ENA primary metagenome ERZ504593 (study PRJEB26092, sample SAMD00036307) | human gut metagenome | host: Homo sapiens | study: EMG produced TPA metagenomics assembly of... | reverse complement strand
ACCAGAACCAGTTGCAAGCACTGCCAGGTTCTTTTTATTTCCCATCTTTAATGATTCTTCAAACTTTACTTCTGCTCTATATTGGCAGTCACGAAGACCACGCTTCTCGATTAACGGAAGCGCTCCATACTCAGATTTCTTCCCAACAATCTGAAGCATTTTCTTGGGTGAATGCATCTGTGACAGTTCTTCGTAGTCACTACCTTCTACAAGCATATTTTTGAAATAAATCTTATTTCCATTAGCCATATACACTAATGGAATAAGTTTTTCAAACCATAAGCCATACCAAGCCTGTGGCGAAACAGCATAGTCTTCTGCCTGCTTCTTTACTTCATCTCCAAGCGGATTTTCTTCTCTCTTTGCCTCGACAACTGCTATAGCTTTTCCATCAATAAATAAAAGGTAATCACTTTCTGTGTTCCCTCCCATCAAAGCTTCTTTAACAGCAGATGTACTATTTGGCAAATATTCATTTCGAGCCACTATATCCCAGCCGGCATTTCTTAATTGCTTATCGATTTTTACACGTGCTTTTTCTTCCGGTAACATAGGCAACTTCCTTTCCAACTATCATCTTCTCAAAAATGCTGTCCCAAAATCAGGACTTAACATACTTTCCTGACTTAATTCTTTTATCAACCGGTTTCTCCGCATCTTTCGGTATCGCCCAAGAATGCCCAAATTTCATTACTCCTGGCACCATTCCCTCATTACAGATGGTTTGCACTCTTCTCACTGAAAGATTCCATTTTTCTGATGCTTCTTTGATTGTCATATACTCCATATTATTCACTCCATCGAATCATACAAAAATAACAATTTTACCCTGATAATATTATAAGCGTTGAAACGCCGATTATCAATAAGTTTCTGCATATATTTACGCGTACAACTCGTAACCCTCTCGCGCACTCCTGCCAACAAAAAAATACCTTTCAGCGAACAGTCCTTAGACCTCGCCAAAAGGTATTTATTTTTAACATCCTATTCTATTTTCTAGTTTCATGCACATAATTTTCAGCACTATTTTGTAGATATGTTTCTTGCAAAATAGCCCTCAAACCCGCTTAAACTGGGCATTTCTTAGAGAGTAAACAAACTGTTTCCACATGCACCGTCTGACAAAATTGATCCACACAGCAAACCTTCTCCACCTGATATCCTCTCCCCAAAAACATCTCCAAATCCCTTGCCAGACTTGTAGGTTTACAGGAAATATACACCAGCTTGTCCACACCATAATCAATAATCTTCGGCAATGCCTTTGGATGAATTCCATCTCTTGGCGGGTCTAATATAATAAAGTCCGGCTTTTCCTGAATATCATCCAGCACTTTCAGCACATCCCCTGCAATAAATCTGCAATTTTCAATTCCATTCAAATGTGCATTTTCTCCCGCTGCCTTTACTGCCTCTTCCACAATCTCCACACCGATAACTTCTTTTGCCACAGAAGCCATAATCTGTGAAATTGTACCGGTTCCGCTATAAAGGTCAAACACTGTCATTTCCTTTGTATCACCGATATATTCTCTGGCAGTTTTGTAAAGCACCTCTGCCCCATAAGAATTAGGCTGGAAAAAGGAAAATGGCGTAATCTTAAACTTCAATCCTAAAATTTCTTCGTAAAAATAATCTTGTCCATAAAGAATTCTGGTTTCGTCACTTCTTACCACGTCAGAAAGAGAATTGTTGATAATGTGCAGGAAACCTACAATTTTTCCTTCCAGCGGCAATGCTAATAATCGTTTTTGCAGCTCTGCAAAATCTGTTTCTATTTCGCTTGTAGTTACCAAATTTACCAAAATTTCCCCTGTTGTATTTCCTCTGCGTAAAAGTAAATGGCGCAAAAATCCTGTGTGCTGCATTTTATGGTAATAGGAAAATCCTTCTTCCCTGCAATATTCTAAAATACAGGTAAGAATTTTTGTCATGTCCTCATGTACTAACTTGCAATCACAGGCATTTAACACATCATAAGTACTTCCCTTTTTATGAAGTCCTAAAGATAAGGGGCCGTCTTTATATTCATCTCCAAAAGAAAACTCCATTTTATTTCGATATGCAAATTCCTGTGGACTTCCTTTAATTCCCTCGAAAATATAATCCGGTTTGCCTTCTGTATCCACCTGTCCGCCTCTGATTACTGCTTCATCAATTAACTTTTTGACTTGTGCTGCCTTCATATTTAACTGTTCTTCATAAGACATCGTCTGATACATACAGCCTCCACAGGCAGGAAAAATGCTGCATACAGGCTCTCTCACTTCCAAAGGAGATTTATCCAAAACTTCTAAAAGTCTGCCTTCCAGACGTGTTCCCTTCTTTTTATTAATCATAAAACGAACCTTCTGTCCCGGAATGCCATTTTTTACAACAACTGTTTTTCCTTCTACTTGCACTTTTCCCTTATTTGGGAACTCTACTGTTTCAATAATTCCTTCGTAAATTTCTCCCTTTTTCAAATTACAATTCCTTTCTATTTTCCATTACATAAAAGAAGCTCCGGTCTCCCGAAGCTTCCTATTTCTTTCCTATTTATCTTCTTCGTCCTCATCTTCGTCTTCAAAATAGTCATCGAAATCATCATCAAAGTCTTCTTCAAAATCTTCCAGATAATCCGGTGTAAAGAAGCGGTAAACTGCATAAGCAATTCCGGCGATTGCTGCTACTGCACCAATAATTGCCAATACCCATAATACCGTATTTTTGTTTTTTTCTTCCTCTTTCTTCTGTAATGCTGTGATTAAATCCTCAATACGATTCATATACTGCACCGTCCTCTCTTTTTACAAGCTGTTGTAAAATCTTTTTGAAAGCTGCTGTTTATTCAACTTTTTCTTCTATTATACCACCGTAATCTGAATTTTACTATCCCTTCTTAAAATTTTCAAGGGGCGTTTTTCAATTTTGAAAACTCATTAAATTTTTTTTAATTTTGCAAAAGATGCAAACATTTTTTTCACACCAACTTTATCAAAATTCACAGTGACCTCATAGTCTCTGCCGCCTTCTGTAATATCTGTCACCACACCTACACCAAACTTAATATGTTTTACTGTGTCACCTACTACATAGTCCAGTCCCTGTGCTTTTTTCACCTCAAACTGCTTTGGAATAAAGGCAGGTTGCTTAAATGCCTGTTTCATCTGCTGATAAGATGTTGGCATTGGTATTTCTTTTAACTTTTTCTCTGGAAATTCTCTGCCCAATTCCACTAATTCTCTTGGAATTTCTTTAATAAATCTGGACACCTTATTATACTGTGTTTCCCCTCTGATCATTCTCTGCTGTGCACAGGAAAGAGTTAGTTCCTTCATGGCTCTTGTAATTCCCACATAGCAAAGGCGTCGTTCTTCTTCAATTTCCGTAGGATCATCTGCTGTAATTGTCATATAGCTTGGAAAGATACCATCTTCCATCCCCGCAAGGTACACATAAGGAAATTCCAATCCTTTCGCACTGTGCAAGGTCATTAAAAGTACCTGATTATCATCACCATCCACAGAGTCAATATCTGCCACCAGCGCTACTTCCTCTAAAAATCCGGACAAAGTAGGAGCTTCGTTTTCTTCCTCATAGGAAACTACTTTTGTAATCAACTCGTCAATATTTTTCAATTCGAGCCTCTGCCTCATCTGTGCCTTCGTTTCGCAATTCTTCTACATACCCTGTACTTTCTATAATATCCTTTTAAAAGCTCAGAAGGTGAAAGAAATTCCTGCTTACTTCTCAACGTTTGAATAAAAGTAACAAAAGGCTCTACTTTTACAGCTGCTCTTCCAATAGATGGAATTTGTTCTGCCTCTCGAAGTGCATCATAAAATCCCATTCCTCTTTCGCTGGCATAATCCTGCACACGGCTTAAAGTCGTTGCACCAATTCCTCTTTTGGGCACATTGATAATTCTTCTGACTGCCAAATCGTCTTTTGCATTATCTACTGTTTTTAAGTATGCAAGTAAATCCTTAATTTCCTTTCTGGCATAGAAATTTACACCGCCTACTAATTTATACGGAATATTTGCCATCAAAAGTTTTTCTTCAAAAAGACGAGACTGGGCATTTGTTCTGTACAGCACAGCAAAGTCACGATACTCACCCTTCCCTTCCCGTACCTTTTTGCTGATTTCTCCTACCACATATTCTGCTTCTTCATAAGCATTCATAAACTGTCTGAAATGAAGCTTTTCACCTTCTTCATTCTCTGTCCAGAGAGTTTTTCTCTTTCGTTCCATATTATTTTGGATAACCTGATTTGCTGCATTCAAAATATTCTGTGTTGAACGATAATTCTGCTCCAGACGAATTACCTTTGCATTAGAAAATACTTTTTCAAATCCTAAAATATTTCCGATATTTGCTCCTCTGAATTTATAAATAGACTGGTCATCATCACCTACTACACAAAGATTTTGATATTTACTTGCCAATAAACTTACAAATTTAAACTGTGCTGTATTGGTATCCTGATACTCATCCACCATAATATAACGAAAACGCTCCTGAAAATATTCCAGCACGTCAGGACAGGACTGAAAAAGTTCTACGGTTTTTACAATTAAATCATCAAAATCCAGTGCATTATTTTTTTTCAGTTCTTTTGATATTCCTTGTATGCTAAAATAATTTTCTTCTTGGAAAAATCTGCTATATTTTGTAATTCATATTCTTCCGGACTAATAAGCTTCATCTTTTGACTGAAGAAAATTGCTGTCCAAAATCGCCTTTTCTTTTATAGACCTTCGTATCAATATCAAGACGTTTACAAATATCCTTCATTAAGGTCTTCTGGTCATCTGCATCGTAAATAGTAAAATTTGTATCATATCCCAGACGGTCAATAAAACGGCGAAGCATTCGCACACAGCTGGAATGGAAAGTAGATACCCAAATGCTTTCTGCACCAAATCCAACGATTTTATCCACCCTCTCACGCATTTCTCCTGCCGCTTTATTCGTAAAGGTAATTGCCATAATGTTCCATGGATTTATACCTTTTTCTTCTATTAAATAAGCAATTCTATGTGTAAGAACTCTTGTCTTTCCTGAACCCGCTCCTGCCAGAATAAGCACAGGTCCTTCTGTATGGAAAACAGCCTCTCTTTGCTCTGTATTCAGTGTATCATAGATACTCATTGTTCATTATCCTCCATCTAAACTCCTGCTACTATCAAAACATTTGTTCTTCTAATATAACATATCCTTTTTTAACAACGCAAGCATAAAAATATATGAAACAGATTTCTTCGTCAATTATAAAATCCGGTCTTTACAAATAGTATTCAGAACCATATAATAAGGAGTAGAGGTGATAACATGACGATAGACACAAAAGATATTTTAAACAGCATATTAGCCAGCATTTCACGAATTGACTACATCAAACCAGATGAAATCCCTGGCATTGATTTATATATGGATCAGGTTACAACATTCATGGAAAACCACTTATCTTCTTCCAAGCGTCATCCCGAAGATAAAGTATTAACCAAAACCATGATTAATAATTACGCCAAAATCATTTACTGCCCCTCCTGTAAAGAAAAAATATTCTCGTGAGCATATTTTAATGCTGACATTTATTTATTATTTTAAAAATATTATGTCCATCAATGACATACAAGTTCTTTTAGGGCCTATTGCAGAGGAATTTTTTCCGGGAAACGGCAGTTTGAAATTGCAAGAAGTATATCAGGAAATTATGGATTTGGAGTTAGAACAGATTGAGCCATTGATAAAGGATGTTACAAAAAAATTCAACAAAGCCCGTTCTTCTTTCTCTAATGCCGATGAAAAAGAACAAGATTTTCTTCAAAAATTTGCCTTTATTTGTATGTTAAGCTTTGATGTTTATGTAAAAAAACAGGTCATTGAAAATCTCATTGACCAAATGGCAATACAAGAGTCCCCAAAAACTCAAGAATAATTTTCTATATCCCATATATAAAAAGCTGCAACATCCGTATTTCTGTAAATAGAATTACGAATATTGCAGCCTTTTCTTTTATTTTTCTTCTACTCTTTCAAATACCATGTCATATCCGTCATTTCCATAGTTCAGACTTCTATTAACACGACTGATTGTTGCTGTAGATGCCCCTGTCTTTTCTGAAATTTCCAGATAAGTTCTCTTTTCTTTCAGCATTTTCGCCACTTCAAAACGCTGAGATAAAGATAAAATTTCATTCACAGTACAAACATCTTCAAAAAACAGATAACATTCTTCTCTGTTTTTTAAACTTAAAATTGCATCAAACAGTGAATCAACAGCCTCTGTGTGAATTTTTTTACTCATACTTTAGTTCTCCTTACATTTGTAGTCTACGCCCCATTCCTCCTATATATATTAGCACAGTAAATTTTTAAAGTAAAGAAAAGACATCAATTTTTTATAAATTTTTATATTTATTGACGTATTTTTTTAATTCACAGGTGCTTCGGTTTACTACCAATGTCTCCGGAAAAGAAATTTCGTCAAAAATTTCCTGAGCATACTTATGAAATCCTACTAAAGTATCCGTATGTGCATCACTATTCACTATAACAGGCACCTGATATTCCATACAATATTTCAACATAGTTTTCACATTTTCTTTTCCTCCCTGCCGAGTGCAGCGGGGGTCCAGAGAATTATTGTTTACTTCAAGAAGAATTCCATACTCTTTCGCAGCCTGTACCAATGCCAAATAGTCCACAGCATATCTTCCGTCATCTGGATGACCAATGATATCAATATACGGTTTTTTCATAACTTCAATATATGCCTGAGTATTTTCTTCTCTTGTTGCTGGTTTCATGCAGGGAATATGAAGGCTTGCAATAATAATATCCATTTTTTTACGAATGTTTTCTTCTAAATCCACGTTTCCCAGGCTGTCTAAAATATTCACTTCGCTTCCCAGCAAGAGCTCTATTCCATACATTTCCCGTTCTACCATTTTCAGATTTTGAAAATAATATTCATGACATGTTCCCGGCATTGCCATAGCATGCTCTGTAATTCCTAAAAGCTCCAATCCCTTTTCTGATGCTGCTTTTGCCATTTCCCGCATGGTATTGTAGGCATGGCCACTGGCAATGGTATGTGTATGCACATCTAATACATAATTCATCTTATCTTCCTCCCTGCATTTTCTGATTTTAGAAAAAGACTGTAACATAAGCTACAGTCTTTTGCAAAATTCTATACAATTTCTTTAAACAAGTCCTTCACTGTCGGATAGATTTTTGCAAATTTACGATATTTTTCTTCGTATTTTGCAGCTAATTCCGGTTCAGGCTCTATGGTATCAATAATCTCTACAATCTTTTCTGCCGCTTCCTCCACAGAAGCAAATTCTCCATTGGCAACGGCTGCCAGCATAGCGCCACCTAAAGCAGGTCCCTCTTCTGATTTGATAATATCTACTTTAATATTCAAAACATTAGCAATAATTCTTCTCCAAAGAGGACTCTTGGCTCCGCCGCCACAGATTTTTGTTCTCTCAATTTTAATTCCCAAAGATTTTGCCACTTCAAAAGAATCACGAATTGCAAAAGCAACTCCTTCTAAAACAGCCTGCGTCATATCAGCTCTTGTTGTATCCATGGTAAGACCGATAAAGGTTCCTCTTGCATTAGGATTATTATGAGGAGAACGTTCTCCCATCAGATACGGAAGAAAGTATACCTTATTTTCTCCCAGCTTGTCAATTGCCGCCTGCTCTTTTCCGTAATCCTTTGTGCCAATAATTTCATCCATCCACCACTTGTTACAAGATGCCGCACTTAACATACATCCCATTAAATGATAATTACCGTCTGCATGAGCAAATGCGTGGAGAGCATTATTAGGGTCCACCCCAAATTCTTTACTGGAAATAAAAATTGTACCGCTGGTTCCCAGAGAAATGTTACATCTTCCGTCACCTACCGTTCCGGTTCCTACAGCTGCTGCCGCATTATCTCCTGCCCCTGCCACAATTTTACAGGTGTTTGGAATTTGAAGCTTGCATGCCAGTTCATCCTTCAATGTTCCTACTGTTTCATAGCTTTCAAATAATTTTGGCATTTGTTCTTCTGTAATTCCGCAGATTTCCAGCATTTCTCTTGACCAGCATCTGTTCTTTACATCAAAGAGCAACATTCCGGATGCATCAGACATATCACAGCAGTGAATGCCGGAAAGTTTATATGCCAGATAATCCTTCGGAAGCATGATTTTTCGGATTTTCTTAAAATTCTCCGGCTCGTTTTCCTTCACCCATAAAATTTTAGGAGCCGTGAAACCTGCAAAAGCAATATTAGCGGTATAGGCAGATAAGTTATCTTTTCCAATTACCTGATTTAAGTATTCTGTTTGTTTCTGAGTTCTTCCATCATTCCACAAAATTGCCGGGCGAATGACTTCATCATTCTCATCCAAAATCACAAGACCATGCATCTGCCCTCCAAAGCTGATACCTGCCACCTGATTTTTATCACATTCTGCAGTCAATTCCTTCATTCCCTCTAAACTCTGTTTCCACCAGTCTTCTGGATTTTGTTCAGACCATCCCGGATTTGGAAAATGTAAAGGATATTCTTTTGATACAATCTTTTCTATTTTACCTGTTTCATTCATTAAAAGCAATTTTACCGCTGAAGTTCCTAAATCTACTCCAATATATAACATAATAAACCTCCTATGAAATAAAAAGATTGCGCAGTAGTGCAATCTCCGCGCATTTCCTATGAAACAATGAAGGCTGCCCATAGAAAGACAGCCTCTGTAATTATGTCAAATTTTATATGTTTCTAAATTTTATGCAAATGGATTTTCTGTTGGGTATAAAGCACCCTTTGGCTGATTATAATTGATTTCATCAACTTCTACACCTAAGAACTTAAATACTTCAAACAATGTTTTTCCGTAATGACCAAAAGCAACTGCTCCATGGTGTGGATAATTCTTTTCAATCAGCACGTGACGATAAAAACGTCCCATTTCAGGAATTGCAAAAATACCAATTCCTCCAAAGCTCTGTGTTGCTACCGGAAGCACTTCTCCCTGTGCAATATATGCACGAAGCTTGCAGTCAGCTGTGCTCTGTAAACGATAGAAAGTGATATCTCCAGGAATAATATCTCCCTCTAAAGTTCCCTGTGTCACTTCTTCCGGCAGAGTTCTTGCCATAATCATCTGATATTTCATAGAACATGCTGTCAGCTTGCTTGCTGCAGTATTTCCACAGTGAAATCCCATAAAAGTATCTTTTTGTGTATAATTATATTTATTTTTGATTTCTTCATCATAAATATACGCAGGTACTGTATTATTAATATCCAGTAATGTTACGGTATCCTGACTAATCACTGTCCCAATGTACTCACTTAATGTTCCCCAGATATCAACTTCGCAGGAAACAGGAATGCCTCTGTCTGTGAGACGGCTATTTACATAACATGGAACAAATCCAAACTGTGTCTGGAATGCAGGCCAACATTTTGTTGTAAGTGTTACATATTTTCTGCTTCCCTTATGTGCCTCTATCCAGTCTAATAATGTAATTTCATACTGTGCCAGTTTAGGCAGAATTTCCGGTTTCATATTTCCTTCACCCAGTTCTGCTTCCATCTCTTTTACAACATCAGGAATACGTGGGTCATCTGCATGTTTGTTGAAAGCTTCAAATAAATCCAGCTCGGAATTTTCTTCAATTTCCACACCTAAATCATACAGTCTCTTAATCGGCGCATTACAAGCAAGGAAGTTTGCAGGTCTTGGACCAAAGCTGATGATTTTCAGATTTTTCAGTGCAACAACAGCTCTTGCAATAGGAGCAAATTCATTTATCATCTCTGCTACTTCTTCTGCTGTTCCTACAGGATATTCCGGAATATAAGCGTTTAAATTACGCAGCTTTAAGTTATAGCTGGCATTTAACATACCACAGTAAGCGTCACCTCTGCCCTGTACCAGGTTTCCTTCTTCTGCTGCTGCCACCACCATAGAAGGACCATGAAAAGCTTTTACTAACATAGTCTCCTCTGTCTCAGGTCCAAAGTTTCCAAGATAAACAACCTGTGCGTTGCATCCTGCCTCTCTCATTTCCTTAGCAGCTTTCAGCATATCTGTTTCACTTTCTACTACTGTAGGACATTCAAAAATTTCTCCCTTAAAGTTTTTCTTGTAAGCTTCTACTACTGCTTTTCTTCTGTTTTCTGATAAAGACATTGGGAAGCAATCACGGCTTACTGCAACAATACCTAATTTTAATTCTGGCATGTTTGATAAATTCATACTTTTTTCCTCCTGAAAATTTTTATTCTACTGAAAGGTTTTCACCTTTTGATTTCAAAAACATTCCGTTAATTTCTATATAACTATAATTAGTTTAGTCATTAAACTATATATTTATGCTACCATTACACTCCTGAAAAATCAAGTTGTTTTTTTGAAAAAACACCTGTAAATTTATACAAAAAACGAGAGGATTTTTCAGGCATATTTTTCCTGTTTCCTCTCGCATTTTTCTTTATTGAATCGGAATACTGATATCCTTTTCAAAATATTTTTTCGAAATTGCTTCAATGCTTCCGTCTTTCCTAAGCTCAACTAGCCTTTTATTAATTTCCTCAGCCATAGGATTTCCTTTCTTAGTAAAAATCGCAATCTTCGTATCTGCTGTATTTGTTCCTATTACATCTTTTACCTCTGTAATATCTGCATAAGCATCTGTATAAGAATAGTGACTTTTATTCCAATCTGCAAGTCCTACTGCAGATATAACACAATCATATAATTCTGCATCCAAAGATTTTAAAAGATTTTTTTCTGATGTATCTACAATCTCCAGATTTAATTCTAACTTATCTGCAATTTTCTGTGCTATTTCCACCTCAAAACCTTCCGGCATACTGCTTTCAGAAGATACATAGCACATTTTATCAATCTGTAAATTCATACCCACTTTTAACGTTCCGTTTTCTATTGGTCTGGCTTTTTCTTTTTCTACCTTACATCCGCTAAGACCTGTCAATAACACTGTCATACTGCACAATATACATATAACTTTTTTGATATTTCTTTTCATACGTATTATTCCTATTGTCTTTCCAATTTATTTAAGTCCACATTAACACAAACAGAAAAGCTTTGTCAATGATATGGGTATGTCTCAGACTCGATTTCTGTCTTATTCTTTCTCTTGTAAAAGAATTTTTCCAATGGTATGATATAGACAGAAGAAAAAAAGGAAGGATTTCTTATGGAAAACTGGAATGGAAAACCTTATCATTCTTTTGATTATATGCTAAAAGAGAGATTTGGGGAAAAAATATATAAAGTTGCTTTAAACGGAGGGATGACTTGTCCTAACCGTGACGGAACTCTTGGCAATCGTGGCTGTATTTTCTGCAGCGCAGGTGGTTCCGGAGATTTTGCCGGAAATCGACAGGACTCTATTACACAACAGATTGAAAAACAAGCATCTTCTATTCGACAAAAGCGGGGTGTTGCAAAATTTATTGCTTATTTTCAAGCCTATACCAATACTTATGCCCCTGTGGATTACTTGCGAAAAATTTATACAGAAGCAATTTCTCACCCTGATATTGTAGCAGTTTCTATTGGAACCAGACCGGATTGTCTGGACAAGGATATTTTACAACTTCTGGATGAATTAAATCAAAAAAAGCCTGTGTGGGTAGAATTAGGGCTTCAAACCATTCACGAAACCACTGCCCAATATATTCGCCGTGGCTATCCCCTTTCCTGCTTTGAACAAGCTGTTTCAGAACTTCGCAAGAGAAATCTGGATGTGATTGTACATACTATTTTAGGACTTCCCGGTGAAAATAGAAACGATATTTTGTCTACTATAGAATATCTTAATCTCTAAAGATGTTCAGGGAATTAAATGCAGCTTCTTCATGTGTTAAAAGGAACCGATTTAGCAGACGATTATCTGGCAGGAAAATTTCAAGTATACACTATGGAAGAATATTTAGATCTTGTGATTGACTGCCTGGAGCATCTTAATCCTGAAATTGTCATTCATCGCCTCACCGGTGATGGGCCAAAGGATTTACTCATTGCTCCTTTGTGGAGCAGCGCCAAACGAACTGTTTTAAATACGCTCCATCGTAAATGTAAGCTTCAGCATTCTTTTCAAGGGAAAAAATATAAACCAATAGAAAATAAGGAGGATTAAGTCATGTCAGAGCCACTTACACTCTATAAACTAATTATTCTATATATGTTGGAAAAAGTAGATTTTCCACTCACAAATGCTCAGATTTCCGGTTTTATACTGGATAAAGGCTATACCACCTATTTTCATCTGCAGCAGGCAATTTCGGAACTCATTGACTCAGAACTGATTGAATCAAAAACTATCCGAAATTCTTCTTACTTTGAAATTACTGCTCAGGGTAAACAGACTCTTTCCTACTTTGAAGACCAGATTTCTGATGGAATTAAATCTGATATTTCTACTTTTTTCAAAGAAAATATTATTCAGATGAGAGAAGAATTATCTGCTGTTGCAGATTATTATAAAAGTGAAATAGAAGGTTACCATGTACGATGCCGCCTGAAAAAAAATGATTTTTCTATCGTAGACTTAACCATTGCCGTTCCCACAGAGGAATCTGCTGCTGCTGTCTGCATGAATTGGAAAGAAAAAAGTCAGGATATTTACGAAAATCTCATTGAATTTTTAATGTAAGACAATATAAATCAAAGGAGTTGTCGCATTAAATTCATATCCCAAATATTTATACATTTTATGCTCAGTCTGCGCTCACTTTGAGCTTGTAATCTCAAAGCGTGCTCGACAAATTCGCCAAAAGTGTATAAATATTCCCGGATAGTGTCTAAGGCAACAACTCCCTTTTTAATTCATCATTTTCTTCAATTCATCCATGAAGGTATCAATATCTTTGAATTCCCTATATACAGACGCAAATCGAACATAAGCCACTGCATCCAACTCTTTGAGCTTGTCCATAACAATTTCCCCTATAAGTGTGCTTGGGATTTCCCGTTCTTCCTTATTGAAAATTTCTGTTTCAATGTCATCAATTAGTTCTTCTATTTTTTTTACAGAAATTGGTCTTTTATAGCAGGCGCGTGTAACTCCTCCCTGAATTTTAGAACGGTCATACTGCTCTCTGCTCTGATCTTTCTTTATTACCACCAGAGGAATAGTTTCAATTTTTTCATACGTTGTAAAACGCTTCCCACATTCATCACACTGACGTCTTCGTCTTATAGAATTATTATCCGGTACAGGTCTTGAATCAATGACTCTTGTATTTTCCTGACCACAAAATGGACACTTCATGGAAAAGCCCTCCTGTCTTTTGTAGTTTCATCTCCACAGATTTTTCGATTTCTTATCCTAATAAAGCCTCAGCCAATGTTTCCAGATTTTTTTCATCAGCTTCTTTCATTACAGATTTAATACTGACAACCGGCTCACAAATCTGAATATCTTTCAATGTTTCCAGATAAGCTTTCATCAGTTTTCCAGCCATAGGCGCCCATGAACCATTTTCCACGATACCTACTGTTCTCTTTTTATAAGTTTTTACTTTTAAATGGTACAAAAGTCTTCCATACAAGGGAACAATGCTCCGTCATAAGTTGGAGACATAAGGATTAACTTGTCATAACGAAATGCTTCTGATACTGCCTCTGCCATATCATCTCTCGCTAAATCAAAACTGCGAACTACCTTTGCACCTTTTTCTTTTAAAATTTCAGCCATCTTTTCAGCTGCTTTTGCTGTATTTCCGTGAATGGATGCGTAAGCAATTACCACACCTTCTTCTTCCGGCTCATAACTGCTCCATGTAAGATATTTGTCAATATAATATCCTAAATTTTCTTTTAAAACAGGACCATGCAGAGGGCAAATAGTCTGAATATCCAAAGTTGCTGCCTTCTTCAATAAGTTCTGTACCTGTGTACCGTATTTGCCTACAATATTAATAAAATATCTTCTTGCCTCATCTGTCCAATCTTCTTCCACATCAAGAGCACCAAATTTTCCAAATCCATCTGCTGAAAACAGAATTTTTTCAGACTGTTCATACTCTACCATAACCTCTGGCCAGTGAACCATTGGCGCCATAAAAAACTGCAATGTGTGACTTCCAAGGCTTAAAGTATCTCCTTCTTTTACTACAACACTTCTATCTGAAAAATCCATTGTAAAGAACTGTGGCAGCATAGAAAAGATTTTTGCATTTCCTACAATTTTCATATTTGGATATAATTCAGCTAATTTTTGAATATTAGACGCATGATCCGGCTCTAAGTGAGAAACCACAAGATAATCTACAGTACGACCATTTAACGCCTGAGATAAGTTTTCCAGCCACTGTTCTGTGACACGTTTATCCACCGTATCCATAACGGCTACTTTTTCATCTAAAATCACATAAGAATTGTAAGAAACTCCATTTGGTACCTTATACTGACTTTCAAACAAATCAATGGTTTTATCATTCACTCCAATATAAACAACAGAATCTGAAATTTTCATATCATACATGGGTTATATTCCTCCTTGTCCTTAATATGTCCATACTATTTCTATTATATATGGAATGAATGAATTTTTCTACTACAATTTTCTTTTTCTTGACGTAATATAACGAAAAAGCTACAATGGGAAAAACAGGAGGATTGAAAACCATGAAAAAATACACAGATTATATTTTAGAACAATTACAAAAATTACTATCCATTGACAGCCCCACCGGCTATACAAAAAATGTAACCGATTATCTCATGGATGAATATAAGGCAATGGGCTATCTGCCAACACAAACCGTAAAAGGCGGTGTTTTAGTAGATTTAGGCGGAAAAAATGCTGATAATGCTGTTTTTCTGGAAGCTCATGTGGATACTCTGGGTGCGATTGTTACAGAGGTAAAAGCAAATGGCAGACTTGCCATTTCTCCACTGGGAGGTATGAATGCTAATAATGCAGAAGGAGAAAACTGTAAAATTATCACACGTTTTTCCGGCACCTATGAAGGTACCTGCCAATTATGCAATGCCTCTATACACGTAAATGGAAAATATGATGAAACTTCCAGAAATTTTGATGTTATGGAAATTGTTCCAGATGAAAAGGTTTTCTCAAAAACAGACACCGAAGCACTGGGAATTATGACAGGGGACATTGTATGTTTTTGTCCACGTACAACAATTACCAAAAGCGGATTTATTAAAAGCCGTTTTCTGGATGACAAATTAAGTGCAGCTATTTTAATGGGATATGCCAAATATTTAAAAGATAATCAGATTTGTCCGGCAAGAAAACTCTACCAGCACTTTACTGTATATGAGGAAGTCGGACATGGCGGTTCTGCTTCTATTCCTGAAGGTGTCACAGAAGTTTTATCTGTTGATATGGGTTGTGTAGGAGACGGACTAAATTGCAAAGAGCATCAGGTATCTATCTGTGCCAAAGATAGTGGAGGTCCTTATAATTACCAGCTTGTCAGTGATTTAATTTCCGCTGCAAAAAATGCTGGCGTAGATTTCGCTGTGGATGTTTATCCACACTATGGTTCTGATGCAGAAGCTGCTCTTCGAGCAGGCTATGATGTTCGCCACGGTCTCATTGGTGCAGGTGTTTATGCCTCACATGGATATGAACGCAGCCATGTAGAAGGGGTACAGAATACCTTATTACTTTTAAAATCCTATTTAGGATAACTTTCTTTTAATTTTTCTTAAGAGAGTTTCTATTTTTTTTATAAACCAGACATAATTTCCTCATATTTTATCCGTATAATAAATCATGGATAGTTGATAAACCACTCACTATCTCCCCCCTCAAGTTGGAAAGGCCCGATACTTATGTATCGGGTTTTTTCTGTTGCTTTTCTTTTCTGTAACCGATATAATGATGTATAACTATAAATAATAGGAAAGAAGGACTTATTCTATGGGCAAAAAGAAAGTTGTAGTAGCTCTTGGTCACAGAGCTCTTGGCACAACTCTTCCGGAACAAAAATGTGCCACAAAATCTTCTGCCAAAATTCTGGCAGATTTAATTGAATGCGGACTTAATCTTGTAATCACACACAGCAATGCACCTCAAATTGGCATGATTCATACTGCCATGAATGAATTTGGAAAGGTGCATCCTAATTTTACTGCTGTTCCCATGTCTGTATGCTCTGCCATGAGTCAGGGCTATATTGGCTATGATATACAGAATTCTTTAAGAGCAGAACTTCTTCGCAGAGGCATTTACAAACCTGTCAGTACAGTTTTGACTCAGGTTACTGTAGATCCTTATGATGACGCTTTTCATGAACCGGTAAAAGTAATTGGAAGAACACTTACAGAGGAAGAAGCTCTCCAAGAAGAAAAAAAGGGAAATTACGTAACAAAGACTGAGCAGGGATACCGTAGAATTGTAGCTGCTCCAAAACCAGATAAGATTATTGAAATTGATGCAATCAAAACTTTATTTGACGCAGGACAGGTTGTCATTGCAGCAGGAGGAGGCGGAATTCCTGTTTTAGAACAGGATGAAGAACTGACCGGTGCAAGTGCAGTCATTGAAAAAGACTTAATCAGCGGAAAACTGGCTAATGAACTGGATGCAGATATTCTCCTGATTTTAACAAGTGTAGACTGTGTTTCTGTAAATTATGAAACAACACAGGAAAAAGCGCTTCACGAAGTAACTGCTTCCGAATTAAAAGAATATATGGAAGAAGGACAGTTCGAAGATTATACAATGTTGCCGAAAATTCAGGCTGCCATTGACTTTGTGGAAGCTAAGCCGGGCAGAAAAGCCATTATTACCTCTATTGCAAAAGCAAAAGACGGATATCTGGGTAAAACAGGCACAATTATAACAGCATAGAGTTTTTTGTTTACCTCCGGAACTGAGTCCATATTATCAAAAAGCATTATATTTAAAGAAAAAGAATTGTTGTACCAAAAGCGCATTCGAACTGTTTATATATTTTGCGAATTTGTCGAGTACGCTTTGAGACCTCAGGCTCAAAGTGAACGCAGACTGAGCATAAATGCATAAACAGTTCCGATATGCGTACAATAACAACAACTCTTTTTTTATTTCCTTCCATATAACGCTTTATCTCCAAATAACCGATTAATGGTTTTCTGTGGAATTTCAAATACCAGAATAATTCCTAACACCATGGCAATGGCTATTCCTAATGTTTCTCGTCCATAATAAAGTCCCATTTCATGATTTTCCTGCACACTGTAATAAATGGTTCTATACACACCAATTCCCGGCACTTCCGGAAAAAAT
>ENA-OQCW01000692-OQCW01000692.1-human-gut-metagenome-genome-assembly--contig:-NODE-692-length-17354-cov-2.628432_pt1 | contig 17354 bp, 14 predicted proteins | sample MGYA00242767_ERZ504593 | MGnify/ENA primary metagenome ERZ504593 (study PRJEB26092, sample SAMD00036307) | human gut metagenome | host: Homo sapiens | study: EMG produced TPA metagenomics assembly of... | reverse complement strand
ACACATATTCTTGGGCTGAATGCCGCGGGCGAAACCACGCTTGAATTGCCTGCCGTCGGCGGCGGCAAAAAGCTGGTGTATACAGGGAAATACCTGCCGCTGACGTCACTCACGCAGATTCAGGATCAAGCACTGGCGGCGATTCTGGCGCGTCATCAGGGGATCTGGTCCGGTGAGGCGGAGCAATACCTGCTCGCCCATGCAGAAGCAATTTCCCATGATTAATCGCGCTACTTAACTCTGCATGTCGCTGGCTGGTCGCCGCGGCAACTTCGCGACCTGATGTGCGGCTGATTGCAGAAGCGGCACAATGTGCACGAGAAGGATAAAAACATCAGCGCCTTAAGGGGCGCTCAAATTGGTGGCAAAGTGCACATTGTTTATGCCGGATGCGGAATGAAGCCTTATTCGGCCTACAAAATCGCGAAAATTCAAGACATTGCAATTAGCTTGTAGGCCTGATAAGCGTAGCGCATCAGGCAATGCTGTGTTTGTCATCAGGCTCAACGCCCGGTGCAATACGTGACATCGTGAGCCATGTCAGTAAGTGGTTAAATTCGCAGTGGTAGCATGCCTTCCGTGATTTCTTACTAACCGGAGAAGTAATGGAACTGCTTTTATTGAGTAACTCGACGCTGCCGGGTAAAGCCTGGCTGGAACATGCACTGCCGCTAATTGCTGAACAGTTGCAGGGTCGCCGCTCAGCGGTGTTTATCCCTTTCGCTGGCGTAACGCAGACCTGGGATGATTACACAGCGAAAACGGCTGCGGTTCTCGCTCCGCTGGGTGTTTCTGTCACCGGTATTCATAGCGTTGTCGATCCCGTTGCCGCGATTGAAATGCTGAGATCGTGATTGTCGGCGGCGGTAATACTTTCCAGTTGCTGAAACAGTGCCGCGAGCGCGGGCTGCTGGCACCAATTACTGACGTGGTTAAACGTGGCGCGCTGTATATTGGCTGGAGCGCTGGCGCTAACCTTGCTTGCCCAACCATTCGTACCACCAACGATATGCCGATTGTCGATCCGCAAGGTTTCGATGCGCTGAATCTGTTCCCGTTGCAAATCAACCCGCACTTCACCAACGCGCTGCCGGAAGGCCATAAAGGTGAAACCCGTGAACAGCGTATTCGCGAACTGCTGGTCGTCGCGCCAGAACTCACAATTATTGGTCTACCGGAAGGTAACTGGATCACAGTGAGTAAAGGTCACGCAACGCTGGGTGGCCCGAACACCACTTATGTGTTTAAGGCTGGTGAAGAAGCGGTTCCGCTGGAAGCGGGTCACCGTTTTTAAATGAATTGCCGGATGCATAATCCGGCATCTTGTTCATCGTGCCTGATGCGACGCTTTACGCGTCTTATCAGGTCTACAGGGTCACGGTATTAATACTCGTCCCGTCCTTCGTCTTCATCCGGCTGTTCCAGCACACTGTAAGCCACCGAACAAAACAGCGAGTTCAGACGCTGCATATCTCCCAGTAAGCCTAAATGTAGCGAACTGGTTTCAATGCTTTGCACGTTTTGCTGATGCAGGCGATCGACGTGAGCATGGGAATAACGGCGATTAAGAATGCGAAAACGATGCTTGCTGCGGCGCAAACGACGGGCGCTGGTAACATCGCCAGAGAAGAAAACCGACATTGCCAGTTTTAAATTACTGAGCAATTGCTCATAGAGCGCATCCAGTTCCTTCAAGCCATCAAGCGAAAATGCCCGCCGTGCTGCCAGCGATTTATCGGCAATTTCGCTCCCCATGCGCTCGACGATATCGGAGGCCTGTTCAAGGTTGAGCGACATTTCGATGATCTCCGCCCAGCGGCGCGACTCTTCCTCCGCCAGCTCTTCTTTTGGCATCCGCGCCAGATACAGCTTAATGGCGGTATAGAGAACGTTGATATCATCAGCCAGCTTACGCAGCTCTTTCTCCTGCCGTGGCTCGCCGTGCATCACTTTATTCAGCCCTTCCATCATCTGTTCCATGGCGTCGCCAATGCGCAGGGTTTCGCGGGCGGCGTTCGCCAGAGCAAGCGTGGGCGTATCCAGCGCGCTGACATCCAGATGTTTGGGCCGTAGCTGGGTATCCAGTTCCGGTTCATCGCGAATAATCGTTTTGCAAAACCGTGCCATCGGGTCAACAAATGGCAGCATGACCAGGCAACGTACAAGGTTGTAGAAGACATGGAAATAGATCACCAGTTCCGCTTTTGGCAATGGCAACTTCCCCATTGTCTCTGCCAGCAAATGGACAAACGGCAGGATAATCAGGCTACCCACCAGCTTAAACAGCAGACTACCCAGCGCGACACGGCGGGCTGCGGCATTGGCGGCACTGTTGTTGAGCATCGCCAGCAGGCCGGAACCGAGGTTAGCACCAATCACCAGACAGAGCGCCACGGGGAAGGAGATAATGCCTGCAGCGGTCAGAGTCGCGGTCAGCAGTACAGCAGCAAGGCTGGAGTAGCTGATAATGGCGAACATCGCGCCAATCAGCGCATCCAGCAGAATATCGCCGGTCAGCGAGGCAAAGATCACCTGAACGCCGTTTGCCTGGGTGATCGGCGTTACGGCCTGCACAATCAACTCCAACGCCAGCAAAATCAACCCAAGACCAATACCGACGCGGCCCAGTTGCCCGGCGCGTGACTGTTTGCGTCCGAGGAAAAAATCACGCCGATAAAAATAAGTAATGGTGACAGCCAGGATAAATCGAAGGTGAGAATACGCGCCATTAGCGCCGTCCCGACATCTGCACCCAGCACAATCACCAGAGCAGGTGCGAGGGCTACCAGATCCTGAGCGACGAACGAGGTCACCAGCATGGTGGTGGCATTACTGCTCTGTACCAGTGCGGTAACGCCGATCCCCGCGCAAAAGGCGAGCGGCTTCTTTTCGACGCTCCGGCTAAGGACAGTACGCAAACGCGCGCCGAAGACGCGCATTACGCCGGTTCGAACAATATGAGTCCCCCAGACCAGCAGGGCGACGGCAGAAAGCAGGTGAAGCAGCGTTAACACGAGTTCAGGTTCTCCTTATCGTTATATGTTCCTGAAGCAATTGAATGACCAAAGGACCGGAAACACGCTGACTGGCATCTTTACTGTGCCTTTTGACCTTCGTTTTTCCGGCTAAGATTATTCCAGCCTGATTCCAGTATAAGTGTTTCATATTAATAAAGAGACAGGGCACTCATTGAGCGCCCTGTTTGTTGTAAGGAAAAGTGACAGATTTGTGAATCAGTCCGCGTCATACCCCAGATTCGGTGCCAACCAACGCTCAACTTCGGTAACGCTCATTCCTTTACGGCGGGCATAGTCTTCAACCTGATCGCGCTGGATTTGCGCCACCGCGTAATACTTGCTGTCCGGGTGGCTGAAGTACCAACCCGAAACCGATGCACCAGGCCACATGGCGAAAGATTCTGTGAGTTTCATGCCAGTGTGCTTTTTTCCACTTCCAGCAGCTCCCAGATGGTGGCATTTTTCCGTATGTTCCGGGCAGGCCGGGTAGCCCGGTGCCGGACGGATGCCCTGGTAGTTTTCGCGGATCAGTTCTTCGTTGCTGAGGTTCTCGTTCGGCGCATAGCCCCAGTAGACTTTACGCACACGCTCATGGAGATACTCCGCAAAGGCTTCGGCTAAACGATCAGCAAGGGCTTTCACCATGATTTTGTTGTAATCATCGTGCTGCGCTTCAAAGGCATCAGCCAGTGCGTCCTCTTCCAGCCCGCCAGTCACGGCAAATGCGCCGATGTAATCTGCTTTACCAGAAAGCTTCGGCGCAACGAAGTCAGCGAGACAGTAGTTAGCGAATCCCGTTTTTTCGGTCTGTTGACGCAGATGGTGGCTGACGTTGATCACATGGGTGCGCGTTTCGTCACGGTAGATTTCAATGTCATCGCCCACACGGTTTGCCGGGAACAGCCCCACCACGCCACGCGGATTCAGCGTTTTTTCGGCGCTTAATTTATCCAGCATGTCATTGGCGTCTTTAAACAGACGCTGCGCCTCAACGCCCACCACTTCATCTTCCAGAATGCGCGGATACTTCCCGGCCAGCGACCAGGTCATAAAGAACGGTGTCCAGTCGATGTAATTACGCAGCGTTTCGATGCTGGCTTCGACTTCCTGCACGCCGAGACGGTGCGCCACCGGCGGCGTATAAGCCTGCCAGTCAAAAGCGAAGTCGTTATCACGCGCCGCTTCCAGCGTGACCGGTGGTGTGCGCGGTTTCTTGCGCCCGTGCTGAATACGCACGGTTTCGTACTCCTTGCGGGTACGAGCGACAAAGTCATCACGCTGAGTGTCGGAAAGCAGCGCCGCTACCACACCAACGGTGCGCGAGGCATTCTGCACATACACCGTCGGGCCGCTGTAGTTCTGCTCGATTTTCACCGCCGTGTGCGCTTTTGAGGTCGTCGCGCCGCCAATCAATAGCGGAATAGTGAAGCCCTGACGCTCCATCTCTTTCGCCACGTTAACCATCTCGTCCAGCGACGGCGTGATAAGCCCCGAAAGGCCAATCAAATCAGCATTCACTTCTTTGGCGGTACGGAGAATTTTTTCCGCAGGCACCATCACACCGAGATCGACAATTTCGTAGTTGTTACATTGCAGCACCACGCCAACGATATTTTTACCGATGTCGTGGACATCGCCTTTCACGGTGGCGATCACCATCTTGCCGTTGGTTTTACCCTGCTCTTTGCTGGCTTCAATAAACGGTTCGAGATACGCCACTGCCTGTTTCATGACGCGCGCCGATTTGACCACCTGTGGCAGGAACATTTTCCCTTCGCCAAACAGATCGCCGACCACGTTCATGCCGTCCATCAACGGGCCTTCAATCACTTCAATCGGGCGCGTAGCCTGCTGGCGGGCTTCTTCGGTATCCTGCTCGATAAACTCGGTAATGCCTTTGACCAGCGAGTATTCCAGACGTTTATTCACTTCCCACGAGCGCCACTCCGCCTGCTGGGCGTTGGCGGCGTCGTCCGCTTTACTGCCGCGATATTTCTCGGCAAGCTCCAGTAAACGCTCAGTGCCATCGTCGCGACGGTTAAGAATCACATCTTCCACCGCGTCGCGCAGTTCAGCGGGCAGGTCGTCGTAAATCGCCAGTTGCCCGGCGTTGACGATCCCCATATCCATGCCATTGCGAATAGCGTAGTAGAGGAACACCGCGTGAATGGCTTCGCGCACCGGATCGTTGCCACGGAATGAGAAAGAAACGTTAGATACGCCGCCGGAAATTAGCGCGTGCGGCAGTTCGCGTTTGATGTCTTCACACGCGCCGATAAAATCCTGTGCGTAGTTGTTGTGCTCTTCAATGCCAGTTGCGACCGCGAAGATGTTCGGGTCGAAGATGATATCTTCTGGCGGGAAGCCAACCTCTTCGGTGAGGATTTTGTACGCCCCGACGGCAAATCTCGATTTTCCGTGCGCGGGTATCGGCCTGCCCCTGTTCGTCAAAGGCCATTACCACCACTGCCGCACCATAACGACGCAACAATTTCGCGTGATGGATAAAAGCGTCGACGCCTTCTTTCATCGAAATAGAGTTAACAATGCCTTTGCCCTGGATACACTTCAGACCTTTTTCAATGACATCCCATTTTGAGGAGTCGATCATAATCGGCACGCGAGCGATATCCGGTTCACCGGCAATCAGATTGAGAAAACGCACCATCGCCGCTTCGGCGTCGAGCATCCCTTCATCCATATTGATATCGATAATCTGTGCGCCGTTTTCCACCTGCTGGCGGGCCACATCCAGTGCCTCGCTGTATTTCTCTTCTTTGATCAGGCGCTTGAACTTAGCGGAACCGGTGACGTTGGTGCGTTCACCCACGTTCACAAACAGGCTATCTTCGCCAATGTTCAGCGGCTCCAGGCCGGACAAACGGCAGGCTACGGGGATTTCCGGCAGTTTGCGCGGCGCTAATCCTTCTACTGCACGACTCATCGCTGCAATATGTTGTGGCGTGGTGCCACAGCAGCCGCCGACGATATTGAGAAAGCCCGCTTGCGCCCATTCACGTATCTGTTTTGCCATCGTGTCGGCGTCGAGATCGTACTCACCAAAGGCGTTGGGTAGCCCGGCATTCGGGTGCGCTGTGACGTAGCATTCCGCAATCCGTGATAATTCCTGCACGTACTGGCGCAGTTCGTCTGGCCCCAGCGCACAGTTAAGGCCGAAAGTCAGCGCTTCGGCGTGGCGCAGAGAGTTATAAAACGCTTCGGTGGTCTGCCCGGAGAGCGTGCGCCCGGAGGCGTCGGTGATGGTGCCGGAGATCATAATCGGCAGCTCAACGCCCAGCGCTTCAAACTCCGTTTTCACCGCAAAAGACCGCCGCTTTGGCGTTAAGGGTGTCGAAAACGGTTTCAATCAGAATCAGGTCGGCACCACCTTCCACCAGCGCTTTGGTGGACTCTCGATAAGCCGCCACCAGCCCGTCAAAAGTGATGTTGCGGAATGCCGGATCGTTGACGTCCGGAGAAATAGACGCCGTGCGGTTGGTCGGGCCGAGAACACCGGCAACGTAGCGCGGTTTCTCCGGCGTGCGCGCGGTCCACTCATCAGCACAGGCGCGCGCCAGTTTCGCCGCCGCAAAGTTGATTTCCGCCGACAGGGATTCCATCTGGTAATCCGCCATCGCAATGGTTGTGGAGTTGAAGGTGTTGGTTTCGATGATATCCGCGCCCGCTTCAAAGTAGGCGTTGTGGATAGCGGCGATCACTTCCGGTTTACTGAGTACCAGCAGGTCGTTGTTGCCTTTGAGGTCGCATGGCCAGTCGGCAAAGCGTTCACCACGAAAATCGGCTTCGTTCAGTCGATAGCTCTGGATCATGGTGCCCATACCGCCGTCCAGCACCAGAATACGTTCATTTAACTGCGCACGCAGTTGTTCCACTTTGCTGCTCACACTTGCTCCCGACACGCTCAACCCAGATTTAATAAAAATTCAACAAACCATACTGGCATAAACGCATCTGTGGTAAAAGCGACCACCACGCAACATGAGATTTGTTCAACATTAACTCATCGGATCAGTTCAGCAACTATTGCATTAGCTAACAATAAAAATGAAAATGATTTCCACGATACAGAAAAAGGAGACTGTCATGGTCGCACCCATTCCCGCGAAACGCGGCAGAAAACCCGCCGTTGCCACCGCACCAGCGACTGGACAGGTTCAGTCTTTAACGCGTGGCCTGAAATTACTGGAGTGGATTGCCGAATCCAATGGCAGTGTGGCACTCACGGAGCTGGCGCAACAAGCCGGGTTACCCAATTCCACGACCCACCGCCTGCTAACCACGATGCAACAGCAGGGTTTCGTGCGTCAGGTTGGCGAACTGGGACACTGGGCAATCGGCGCACATGCCTTTATGGTCGGCAGCAGCTTTCTCCAGAGCCGTAATTTGTTAGCAATTGTTCACCCTATCCTGCGCAATCTAATGGAAGAGTCTGGCGAAACGGTCAATATGGCGGTGCTTGATCAAAGCGATCACGAAGCGATTATTATCGACCAGGTACAGTGTACCCACCTGATGCGAATGTCCGCGCCTATCGGCGGTAAATTACCTATGCACGCTTCCGGTGCGGGTAAAGCCTTTTTAGCCCAACTGAGCGAAGAACAGGTGACGAAGCTGCTGCACCGCAAAGGGTTACATGCCTATACCCACGCAACGCTGGTGTCTCCTGTGCATTTAAAAGAAGATCTCGCCCAAACGCGCAAACGGGGCTATTCATTTGACGATGAGGAACATGCACTGGGGCTACGTTGCCTTGCAGCGTGTATTTTCGATGAGCACCGTGAACCGTTTGCCGCAATTTCTATTTCCGGACCGATTTCACGTATTACCGATGACCGCGTGACCGAGTTTGGCGCGATGGTGATTAAAGCGGCGAAGGAAGTGACGCTGGCGTACGGTGGAATGCGCTGACTTTTTCTGGCGGGCAGAGGCAATATTCTGCCCATCATACCTGAGTGGCAATAGAATAAGGGTGTCTGTTAATCGCATTGATGCCAAAATAACTTAATGTCATACACTTCACACACTTTTATTAACTCAGTATTATTTTTAAACATCAAACCACTTAATTATTAACAAAATCGCAAGATCTCATTCCACCGAAACTTTTACGGCTGCATTATGAGATTGAGCGATTTATGATATTTCTTTACTTGTAATCATATTAAATTTTTTCACTGTTCTGATAGTTAAAATTCAAGACATCAATAAACAATGAGATATTTAAATGATTACTCGTATTCCTCGTAGTTCTTTCTCTGCAAATATTAATAATACAGCCCAGACAAATGAACACCAAACCCTGAGTGAATTGTTTTATAAAGAACTCGAGGATAAAATTTTTCTGGCAAGGAGCTGGCGACGCCTCTATTAAAAAGCTTCTCAGAGAACTGTAGACAAAATGGTCGTCATATCTTTAGCAACAAGGATTTTGTCATTAAATTTTCCACGTCCGTTTTACAAGCTGATAAGAAAGAAATTACGATAATTAATAAAAACGAAAACACGACACTCACTCAAACCATTGCTCCAATATTTGAAGAATACCTGATGGAAATTTTACCTCAACGCTCAGACGCTCTTGATAAACAAAAATTAAATCTAAAATCAGATAGAAAAGAAAAAGAATTTCCAAGAATTAAACTTAATGGTCAATGTTATTTTCCGGGGCGACCCCAAAACCGTATAGTATGCCGACACATTGCTGCACAATATATTAATGATATTTATCAGAATGTTGACCACAAACCCCATCAAGATGATTACTCTTCAGCTGAAAAATTTCTCACTCACTTCAACAAAAAATGCAAAAACCAGACTTTGGCGTTGATTTCCAGCCGTCCTGAGGGGCGTTGCGTTGCTGCCTGCGGTGATTTCGGGCTAGTTATGAAAGCATATTTTGACAAGATGGAATCAAATGGCATCAGTGTTATGGCAGCCATATTATTGGTGGATAACCATGCTTTGACGGTCCGGCTAAGAATAAAGAACACAACTGAAGGATGTACCCATTACGTGGTTTCGGTTTATGATCCAAATGTAACTAACGATAAAATAAGAATCATGAGCGAAAGTAAAGAGGATATTAAACACTATTCACTGATGGACTTTATGAATGTAGATTATAGCCTCCTGAAATGGTCAAATGATCATGTTATTAACCAATCTGTTGCAATAATTCCAGCACTTCCGAAAGAACAGCTATTGATGTTAAAAGGATCTGTGGATGAAATAACCCCTCCATTATCACCTGCAACGATGAATTTGCTCATGGCAATTGGTCAGAATCACCAACTTACGCAACTGATGATTCAGCTCCAGAAAATGCCAGAACTACATAGAACAGAAATGTTGACTGCCTATAATAGTATTAACCTGCCAGGCTTATATTTGGCTATAAATTATGGTAATGCGGATATCGTTGAGACTATTTTCAATTCACTGTCAGAGCCTGGATATGAAGGATTACTCTCGAAAAAAAATCTCATGCATATTCTTGAGGCAAAAGATAAAAATGGTTTTTCTGGATTATTTTTAGCGATATCACGTAAGGATAAAAATGTTGTAACCTCGATTCTGAACGCCTTACCTAAACTGGCCGCAACACATCATTTAGATAACGAACAAGTGTATAAATTCCTGAGTGCCAAAAATAGAACGTCCAGCCATGTTTTATACCATGTTATGGCGAATGGTGATGCCGACATGCTGAAAGTTGTTTTGGACGCGTTACCTTTGTTAATTCGCACATGTCATTTGACTAAAGAACAGGTACTCGATCTCCTGAAGGCAAAGGATTTTTATGGTTGCCCAGGACTATACCTGGCGATGCAAAATGGACATAGCGATATCGTGAAAGTTATTCTCGAAGCATTACCCTGTCTGGCCCAGGAAATTAACATTTCAGCTTCCGATATTGTAGATCTTCTGACCGCTAAAAGTCTTGCGCGCGACACGGGTTTATTTATGGCCATGCAGCGCGGACATATGAACGTTATTAAGACTATTTTTAACGCATTACCCACTCTGTTTAATACGTTTAAATTCGATAAAAAAAATATGAAGCCCCTCCTCCTGGCAAATAATTCTAATGAATATCCCGGTTTGTTTTCAGCGATACAGCATAAACAACAAAACGTTGTAGAGACGGTTTATCTTGCTTTATCTGACCATGCACGCCTGTTTGGATTTACTGCTGAAGATATTATGGATTTTTGGCAACACAAAGCGCCACAAAAATACTCTGCCTTTGAGTTGGCTTTTGAATTGGATCACCGGGTTATTGCTGAATTAATCCTTAATACGATAAATAAGATGGCTGAAAGCTTTGGCTTTACGGATAACCCTCGATACATTGCGGAGAAAAATTATATGGAAGCTTTACTCAAAAAAGCATCTCCCCATACCGTACGCTAAATCTTTGCCTGCGCCGATACGCATAAACATCTTCCACATGTCCTTCACGAATACGGTTTTGTAGTGCGCGCCAGTAATCAGCGCGGAACAGGTCGGCGTGCATCTCTTCAAAGAGTGGCCCAATGCGGGGGTCGGCGCATAGCCAGTGGCGAAACTCTTCCGGGAAAACATCGCCCGGCGAGACGCTGTACCACGGTTCGCTGGCAAGTTCGTCCTCCGGGTAGCGCGGCGGCGGGATGTCGCGGAAATTCACTTCCGTCATGTAGCAAATTTCATCGTAATCATAAACACCACACGCCCGTGACGGGTGACACCGAAGTTTTTAAACAGCATGTCGCCAGGGGAAAATATTAGCGGCGGCAAGCTGGCGAATAGCGTTACCGTACTCTTCAATGGCGTCGCGCAGCTGCTGACCTTCCACTTGTTCCAGCCAGATATTGAGCGGCACCATCCGCCGCTCAATATAAAGATGGCGAATCACAATTTGTTCGCCGAGATCGGTGATTTTTTCCGCTGCTTCCTGGAGCAGTAATGCCATTAATGCCGGGGGAAATATGCCGCTTCTCCAGCACAAAGTTTTTCAAAACTCCTGGGTGTCCGCCATTCGGCCCACGCGATCGTGCTCTTTCACCAGTTGATAGCAGGCGCGAACGTGAGCGGCAGACATCTCTTTCTGCGGCGCGAACTTGTCTTTGATGACTTTGAATACCCGATCAAAGCCCGGCAGCGTAAACACCAGCATCACCATGCCACGAATACCCGGCGCTTCAATGAACTGCTCATTACAGCCCTGTAGATAAACGAGATATTCGCGGTAGCTTTCGGTTTGGCGTGCTTCTGGCAGCCGATAGCCATATACAATTCAGCGGTGGTTTACCTGGCAGAATTTCCCGTAGCCACTCGACCAGTGCTGCGGGCAGCGGCGCGTAAACCATAAAATAAGAACGCGCAAAGCCAAAAACAATGCTCGCTTCGGCGGTCGTCGTCAGGCAGGTATCAATAAATAACTCGCCGTCGTCCGTCTGGTGGATCGGCAGCAAAAAATGGCAATGTGCCGGAAGGCGTGATCAGTTTGCCTACCAGCCAGGCGGCTTTATTGCGGTAAAACAGTTCGTTCGCCACCTGTAAATGACTTTCCGCGAGGTTGTCTGTCCCCAGCGTTTCCGTCAGATGGCGAACGATGTAATGAATGTCACGGCTTTTATTCTGCCAACGCAGACGCAGCGGCAGATCGCTGATAACGCGCATCAGCAGAGATTCCCAGCCGTGATCGGGGTGAAAGTCTTTCGCCAGCGGGCGGGGAATGGTACGAAAACGGCGCTCTGGCTGGGAGCTAAAGATAAAAAGCCGCTCGGGAGTAAGCGAGCGGTGGTCAAATAACCGACAGTACACGGAGTTAAAAAAGCTCTCCGCAATCTCGAAGCGCGGGTAATCCGGCAACAGCCGCGTGTAATGCTCTTTAACGCGTAGTAAAAATGCCGCGTCCGTACTTTGGCCGTTAGTAATGCAGCGCAGTTGCTCCACGACCAGACCAACGTGATGATCGTAAAGATGGATACGGTTTTTCATCGCCTGCTGGACAGCATGCCAGTCGGCCTGTTCGAAACGCTGCTGCGCCCCGGAAGTCACTTCGAGGAATCGACCATACTGAGCATCGAAGCCTTGCAAAATGGTTTGTGCAATCAGTAATTCCAGGCCACGCGGCATCGCCTCTCCTTAATTCGCCCCTCGCCTTACGGAAAGGGGCGTTGGTTGTTAGAACTGCGATTCTTCGGTGGAGCCGGTCAGAGCAGTAACTGAAGACGTACCGCCCTGAATAATGGTCGTCACTTTATCGAAATAACCTGTGCCCACTTCCTGCTGGTGAGAAACGAAGGTGTAACCATCTTTCGCGGCGGCGAATTCCGGTTGCTGCACTTTCTCAACATAGTGCTTCATACCTTCGCCCTGGGCATAGGCGTTTGCCAGGTCGAACATGTTGAACCACATGCTGTGGATGCCTGCCAGGGTGATGAACTGGAACTTGTAGCCCATATCCGACAGCTGCTGCTGGAAGCTGGCAATAGTTTTGTCGTCGAGGTTTTTCTGCCAGTTGAACGACGGCGAGCAGTTATAAGCCAGCAGTTTGCCCGGATATTTCGCGTGGATGGCTTGTGCAAAGCGACGCGCCAGTTCCAGGTCTGGCGTGGAGGTTTCACACCATACCAGGTCAGCATATGGCGCATACGCCAGGCCACGGCTGATCGCTTGCTCAATGCCCGCATGAGTACGGAAGAAGCCTTCGCTGGTACGCTCGCCGGTAATAAATTCGCTGTCATACGGGTCGCAATCGGAGGTAATCAGATCCGCCGCATCGGCATCGGTTCGAGCAACCAGCAGGGTTGGAACGCCCGTCACGTCAGCTGCCAGACGCGCCGCGACCAGTTTCTGAATAGCTTCCTGAGTTGGCACCAGCACTTTGCCGCCCATGTGACCACATTTCTTCACTGATGCCAGCTGATCTTCGAAGTGAACTGCCGCTGCACCGGCTTCAATCATCGCTTTCATCAGTTCAAAGGCATTCAGGACACCGCCAAAACCGGCTTCCGCATCGGCAACGATCGGCAGGAAGTAATCCACATAGCGCGGATCACCCGGCTCAATGCCCGCGGACCATTGGATCTGATCCGCACGGCGGAAGGTATTGTTGATCCGCTCCACCACCGCTGGCACCGAGTTTGCCGGATAGAGCGACTGATCCGGATACATGCTGGCCGCCAGGTTAGCGTCCGCCGCTACCTGCCATCCCGACAGATAGACCGCTTCAATACCCGCTTTCGCCTGTTGCAGCGCCTGACCGCCAGTCAGTGCACCGAGGCTGTTGATGTAGCCTTTTTTCGACTCGCCGTGCAGCAGACGCCACATTTTCGCCGCGCCCAGTTGCGCCAGGGTGCATTCAGGATTGACTGAACCGCGTAATTTCACCACATCTTCCGCGCTGTAGGGGCGAGTAATGCCTTCCCAACGCGGTTGAGTCCACTCTTTCTGTAATTCTTCAATTTGTTGTGTACGGGTTTTCATGTGCAGATGCTCCATAGTTATGTGGTGGTTTACGCTAACAGGCGGTAGCCTGGCAGGGTCAGGAAATCAATTAACTCATCGGAAGTGGTGATCTGTTCCATCAAGCGTGCGGCATCGTCAAAACGCCCCTGGGAGAATCGTTCTTCGCCCAGTTCGCTGGCAATGACTTTCATCTCTTCGCCCAGCATCTGGCGGAACAAGGCTTTGGTCACCGGTTTGCCATTGCTCAACGTTTTTTGATGATGGATCCACTGCCAGATCGAGGTACGGGAAATTTCAGCCGTCGCCGCATCTTCCATCAGGCCATAAATCGGCACGCAGCCGTTGCCGGAGATCCATGCTTCGATGTACTGCACAGCCACGCGAATGTTGGCGCGCATACCTTCTTCGGTGCGTTCACCATCACAAGGTGCCAGCAGCTGATCGGCAGTAATCGGCGCGTCTTGTTCGCGCATCACTTCAAGCTGATTTTTACGGGAGCCGAGAATGTCGTTGAATACCGCCATTGCCGTATCCGCAAGGCCTGGGTGGGCAATCCATGTGCCATCGTGACCGTTATTGGCTTCCAGCGATTTATCCGCTTTTACTTTGTTGAGCACCTGGTTATTGCGCTCTTCATCTTTGCTCGGAATAAACGCCGCCATGCCGCCCATCGCAAAAGCACCGCGTTTATGGCAGGTTTTAATCAACAGGCGTGAGTAAGCATTCAGAAATGGTTTATCCATCGTCACTGCCTGTCTGTCTGGCAGGACGCGATCGGGATAGTTTTTCAACGTTTTGATATAACTGAAGATGTAATCCCAACGACCGCAGTTCAGACCAACAATATGGTCACGCAGCGCGTGAAGGATTTCATCCATCTGGAACACGGCAGGCAGCGTTTCAATCAGCAACGTCGCCTTGATGGTGCCGCGCGGCAGATTAAAGCGATCTTCTGCATAGCTGAAGACTTCGCTCCACCAGGCCGCTTCCTGCCAGGACTGGGTTTTTGGCAGATAGAAATAGGGACCGCTGCCCTTTGCCAATAGTGCCTGATAGTTGTGGAAGAAATAGAGCGCAAAATCAAACAGGCTACCGGGGATTGCCTCACCACGCCAGGTGACATGTTTTTCCGGCAAGTGCAGACCGCGTACCCGGCAAATCAATACCGCTGGATTGGGCTTGAGCTGATAAATTTTGCCTGCTTCATTGGTATAGCTGATGGTGCCGTTAACCGCATCGCGCAGGTTAATTTGCCCGTCGATCACTTTGTTCCAGTCTGGTGCCAGTGAATCTTCGAAATCGGCCATAAAGACTTTCACATTGGCGTTGAGCGCGTTGATCACCATCTTGCGCTCAACCGGGCCGGTAATCTCTACCCGACGATCTTCTAAGTCCGCAGGAATCCCGCGAATTTTCCAGTCAGCATCACGAATGGAAGCTGTTTCCGAAATAAAATCAAGCAACGTTCCGTTATCGATATCCTGCTGCTGCTGAATGCGCGCTGCCAGAAGTTTATTGCGTTGTGGCGTAAAATGCGTCACCAGCTCAGTCAGAAATTCTACCGCTTCGGCAGTAAGAATTTGCTTCTCCTGCTCGCCATACGGCCTTGTGAAAGCCAATTCATCGGTTGTTGTTGCCTGTTCACTCATCGTGCAGCTCCTCGTCATGGATCCGAAAACTTCCCACTGTGAACGAAGGATCGTTGTGCGCTTTTCGTTCAGCACAACTAAGACTACTCATTTAAAATGCAAAATCAAAAACAATTTCCATTTTAATTAAAAATATCTGATAACTTATTGATAACAATATGAATAAAATTTATTCACCTGCTGAGGTGTGTGTCGGAAATAAAAAAGGCACCCGAAGGTGCCTGAGGTAAAGTGCTGAATCGCTTAACGATCGACTATCACAGAAGATTAATCCAGCGTTGGGTTCATGTGCCGTAGATCGTATGGCGTGATCTGGTAGACGTAATAGTTGAGCCAGTTGGTAAACAGCAAATTACCGTGACTACGCCAGCTCGCTCGCGGTGTATTTTGCGGATCATTATGCGGGAAATAGTTATACGGTACATCCGGGTCTAGTCCGGCTTCCACATCGCGGTAAAACTCCTGCGCCAGCGTTTGCGCATCATATTCGGGATGGCCCGTCACAAAGGCAATGCGCTTATCTTTGCTGGCAAACAGATAGGCATCCCCTTCTTCTGTCTCCGCCAGAATTTCCAGATCGGTATAATCACGAATCAACGCTGCCGGAAAGTCAGCATAGCGCGAATGTGGTGCCAGGAATGAATCATCAAAGCCACGCGTCAGAAGCGCATGAGGATGGAGAATATGATGCTCGTAAACGCCAGAGAGTTTGTCGGTGCGGGTTTGCTTAGGAATGCCGTAGAGGATATTGAGCGCGGCCTGGACAGCCCAACAGACAAACAGCGTCGAGGTGACGTGATCTTTCGACCACTCCAGCACCTGTTTGATCTGCGGCCAGTAAGCGACATCATTAAACTCCACCAGGCCCAGCGGCGCGCCGGTAACTATCAGACCGTCAAAGTTTTGTTCCTGAATATCTTCAAAGTTACAGTAGAAGTTATTCAGATGCTCTGCGGGCGTGTTGCGCGATTCACGGGAATCGATGCGCAACAGCTGAATATCGACCTGCAAAGGTGAGTTTGAAAGCAGGCGCAGAAACTGATTTTCAGTTTCGATCTTCTTCGGCATCAGGTTAAGGATAAGCACCTTTAGCGGACGAATTTCCTGACCAGACGCGCGAGAAGTTGTCATCACAAAGACGTTTTCTTCACGCAAGAAATTGACGGCGGGTAGCTCGTCCGGCACACGAATCGGCATAACCTGATTACCTCACTACATACGCTTATACGTTTAGACATCCAGATAGCTGAAGATAACCAGAAAATTTGCCAATGTCGAGCCTGCATGTTGAAGGTGAGAAAGTTTCAAGGAAAAGACTACGTTAGAATATAAGAATGACTAAAAGGAGAGAAAATGGTTATTAGTATTCGCCGTTCACGGCATGAGGAAGGGGAGGAACTGGTTGCGATTTGGTGCCGTTCTGTCGATGCCACTCACGATTTTTTATCAGCAGAGTATCGGGCCGAGCTGGAAGAGCTGGTGCGTTCCTTCCTGCCGGAAGCACCGTTGTGGGTCGCGGTTAATGAGCGGGATCAGCCAGTTGGGTTTATGCTGTTAAGTGGGCAGCATATGGATGCGCTTTTTATCGATCCTGATGCACGCGGCTGTGGCGTGGGCCGGATGCTGGTGGAACATGCGCTCTCGATGGCACCGGAACTGACAACCAATGTTAATGAGCAAAATAAGCAGGCTGTTGGGTTCTATAAGAAGATGGGTTTTAAGGTTACGGGACGCTCTGAGGTGGACGATTTGGGGAAACCGTATCCGTTGCTGAATCTGGCGTATGTGGGGGGATAATGCGGATATTTACACTCGCCGCAACTCTTCGTAGGTCGGGTAAGACGCGCCTGCGTCGCATCCGGCCTTTTTCTGCACCAGCGCAAAAAGGCCCAGTCTTCCGACCGGGCCTTCTGCTTAATTTGATGCCTGGCAGTTTATGGCGGGCGTCCTGCCCGCCACCCTCCGGGCCGTTGCTTCGCAACGTTCAAATCCGCTCCCGGCGGATTTGTCCTGGTTGGGAGAGCGTTCACCGACAAACAACAGATAAAACGAAAGGCCCAGTCTTTCGACTGAGCCTTTCGTTTTATTTGATGCCTGGCAGTTCCCTACTCTCGCATGGGGAGACCCCACACTACCATCGGCGCTACGGCGTTTCACTTCTGAGTTCGGCATGGGGTCAGGTGGGACCACCGCGCTACGGCCGCCAGGCAAA
>ENA-OQCW01000691-OQCW01000691.1-human-gut-metagenome-genome-assembly--contig:-NODE-691-length-17382-cov-2.557925_pt1 | contig 17382 bp, 21 predicted proteins | sample MGYA00242767_ERZ504593 | MGnify/ENA primary metagenome ERZ504593 (study PRJEB26092, sample SAMD00036307) | human gut metagenome | host: Homo sapiens | study: EMG produced TPA metagenomics assembly of... | reverse complement strand
CGGAGATTTTCATACCAGCCGACAAGCTTTACTTCCTCGCCGACATTTGCCAGTCTTAACTGGCCACAATTGTGTGTACGTCCCTGCATAGGTATTATATCCTTTCTAGACCACCTGTAGATTCTAGCTTTTTTCGTTACGATTATATCATTCACGTTCTTTAAAGTCAATAAGCCTCCGGGGCATGACGCGTGAACTGTATGGCTTACTTCTTTTGTTCTCGTTCTTTGCGAAGTGCTTGGATCACTTCTTTGACCGCTGCCTCCTCTTCCTCCCTTGCAATCGTTTTTGCAAGGCGAACTGTATGGACAAGGTTTGTAATCAATATTGCTGCCAGTGGAATCAAAATAAGCGGAATAAAGATTAACGGATTTGCTGCCAAACGCGAAAGCTTTCCAAGAAAAAGCGATGACCAAATCACTTTTCCAATCAAATAGCGTGACTGCGCATCATATAAATCAGCTGCATTATTCGCATCTCCCTTTGTCGTGTAGATGTAATTGTCTCCATCTTGGCTAATTGCAACCACGCGATGCGTGTTGACTGCTCCCTCAAGTGCCGGATCAGTTGAGTAAAAGGAGATCACATCCCCCTCCATGATTTCTTTTGGATCTGTTTTTTTTACTACAAGCAGTGTGTCAGTCGCATACGTTGGTTCCATACTTCCTGTCGTGATACGAAGCATTGTAAAGCCAAAAATATTCGGTGGCTTTCCAGGCTCAGTAAAAAGAACCATACACAAAATTACAATTGCTGCCGCTATGACAAGAACAGAAAGCGTATTGATGACTCCGCAGATTATCTTTCTTATCATTATTTGTTTTCATCCTCTTTCTGATCTGATTTATCATGCTCGTCATTTTCAGCATTTACAATATCAGTTGAAGTATCTGCAGCCGCTTTACGGCCTCGAAGTGCATTTACAATATAGTGTGACAGTGAGTTTGCCTTTGCTTTTTCAAGTGCTTTCTCCTTGTCAATGCGGTCTTTTTCTGCCTGCTCGAGTGCTTGTTTGAGCTTTGCCTGAAGCTCTTCTATTTTTTTTGAGCAGACTTCAGTTTCGATGTTCTCAATGTGCTCACTTGCCTCTTTGTTGGTGCGGTCAATTGCATCATTGGACTGACTTTGAATCGACTCAATCTGCTCTTTCGACTGACTTTGAATCAACTCGATTTGAGCTGCAGTTTCGCTTTGAATGGATTCGATTCGCTCTTTTGCCTGACGCTCAATCAAATCAATCTGGGCCTTCGACTCGCTCTTGGCAGTTTCAATCTGGGCTGCTGCCTCTTCTCTTGCCTGTGCAACCTGTCTTTCTGCCTCGCTCTGCGTGCTCTCAACCGTCTTTCTCGCCTCGTCCTTGGTTGCCTCTAGCTGCTCTTTTAGATTCTGTGCTTCACTCTTAGCTGTCTGTACAGCTTCGTCAGCCTCGGCCTGTGTCTGCTCAATATTCTGATGCGCTTCTGCCCTGACCTGCTCAATGTTTTTCTGCGCTGCCTCTATTGCCTGCTTTGCCTTAGTCTGTGCATTGTCGATTGCAGCCCTTGCCTCAGCATCAGCTTTTTCCATTGCCTCCTGAAGCTCTTCTTTTGCCTTCTGCTCCTCGACAAGCTTTGCCTCTAGTGCATTTTTTTTGCTCCTCGATCTGGACACGCTTTTGTTCTATGCTCGTCCATCTGCTGCTGCAGCGCATCAAGCTGCCACTCTAAATCAGATGCAGACTCCTGTAAATGCATTAGGCTATTTCAAGCTCTTCTCTGTTGGCAGTCTCCTCTGCTAACTTTGCCTCGGCATCAAGCTGAGCCTGTGTGACCTCCTCGATAAAGACCTTTCTCACTTCGACATCTGGAATATCACAGTTATCCACAATTTCTTCCTGAATTTTTTTGATAAACTTTGGTTTAACTGGCCTACGCTTTTTCGTTGCAATCTCGGTAAGCTTTCTAGGATCTGATTCAAGAAGACTCTTAAATATCGTGTAATTTGTAATCAAGTTGATGTACATCTGCGTCTGATACTCTTCATCAAACTCAAGTGCCGTATCCTGCTCCTCTATGCTGTAGCCCACCTCATCGTAGCTTTCTATAAACTGCCACAGTTTGTAGCAATTTCTGTAATCTGGATCCTTCATCATCAAATTTGTTCGCTGAATCGGACTTCTTACCTTCGCACAGCCATTCATAATATCGCAAAAAGAGCTGGCGCGAAGTGTTCTTGACATACGGCGCACACGGTCGATTCTCTTAAAAAGATCCATGTTGTCATTGTCATTTTCGGCAAAACTCTGGCGGTTTTTGACAGTCATCTCAACCTTGTAGGAAATCTCTTCGTAGGCATCGTCTATTTTGCTCTCCATACACATAGTATTGCATGTCTCATCGCCTGTAGACCAGAAAATAACATCCGTTCTCTTATCAACAAACGCAAAGAGGCGCTGAATCAGATGATAGACAAAATCGATTCTCATACAAATCAAAACTTTCCTCTGTTGTTACATTCAAAAGCCTTCGTTGGCTGTATGTCGCCCTTTGCATTTGTTGTAATAAACTGCGTATTCTGGCTAAGGTGACGCACGCTGTCTGCTGTGATCTTCCTGGCCAATGCCACTGGAACAACTTCTTCTGTCGTTGCGATAAAACGGCGCGGCTTATCCACGATATTAAAAATTGACGTCAGACCTTCTTCTACAACTGTAAGCCACCGCTCATCTACTACCTTATGAAGGACACGATTGTTTTGACGGATCGTGTTATTCCCTGCCTGAACAATCTCAAACAGGTATTGGAAATACCTGTCATTTTCCAGAGTTCGTTCTACTTTATTCGTATATTTCGTATATAAATCATTGATCGTATTTGCCATCCTGACTCCCTAAAGCTTAAAAACTTTGACAGTTTTCCGCGCTCTTTCATTCGCAGAACCACACGGAACGTGTGAACTGTTAGTACAAATTTTGTATACGTCTCAAGTATGCCTTACTATCCTGCATTTCAGCTTTTCCAAACAGCTTATCAATATAAGTGATCAGCCCTGTAATCTCGTCTCTTACAAATGTGACGTTCATACTTTCAAATTTCTTAAGAACCTTACGCGCAACGATATAATCCATGCCTCCCAGCTCAGTTCCGCCACAGGCTACATAAACTGGGATGAAATCATAAAGCTGCTTCATAATACGGTTTCCAAAGGAAAGCTTGAAACGTGTGATAAGATAATTATCGAGTTTTTGCATTTTATCCATAAGCTCATCACTAATTGGATAATCCACCTGTGCCTTTTGAAACAGATATTCCAAATGCTCTGCCGTAACATTACAGTGCGGCTGAACTTCACACTCAAATGCATCGGCACGCTCATTTAATTCTATTGGCATCGCACGGTCATATACCTTATCAGTAATCGTGAACGTGGAATCATCATTATTTGCTGTTCCGATAAACCATGTAGAATCAGCCACATGAATTTTACCTCCATCCATCTTAACTGGATCGCCATCCCATGCTGTAGGCACAAGGTCAAGCACCCACTCGTCCTTATTTGGCATTTCAAGGACAGAAAGCATTTCAGCAAAATAATACTCAATTCGTGCCAGGTTCATCTCATCAAGCACAATAAGCGTTGGGTCTGGTCTGTAGTTCGCCTCATACAGCGCACGCAAAAACTCAGTCTCGTTAAAACGCTTTGAAAACTCATTGAAATAACCAAGCAGCTCCGTGCGATCACGAAATGATGGCTGTACCGATACAATAGTTGACGGATTAGACAGATAACGGCTAAACGAATATGGAAGACTAGTTTTACCAGTACCTGAAATACCTTCCAAAATCAGAAGCTTGCTGGCTGCCATACCTGCAACAAAACGGCGCACAATCTCAGGTGTGTAGTAAAGTTTCATCTGGCTGGCTGCATATCGGCGGTATCCTTCTGCAAACTCCTGAAGCGAAATCTCGTTATCATATTCAGGAGGTGTAAGCGCTGCATACTTTTCATCCACAAGTGTTAATTTCGGGAAACGATGCTCAATGTTAAGCTTCGCTTCGGATAAAACAGCCTGAACAATTGGTGCTCCTGCACCACCTGCTCCTGCTGAAAGCTTTCCATGGGACTGTGCCGCTGCCGCTGCAAGCGCTGCAGTTCCTGGAAGCGGCATATTGGGATTGGCTGCGCTTGCAGCAGCAGATGCGCTGTTTGTAACGGCATCAACTGTTGGAATCACATCATCTGTAAGCGCTGATGCACCCATATACGGAATACGCTCAGTTCCGCCCATCGCATTACCTTAAGTGCTAAAATGCTGTTTTTTCTCATCCATCAGTGACAGAACCTGCTTTATTTAAGCGTCCAATCTCCTTGTAAAGCGCTGCATTGTCACTCTTATCTGTTTTAAGCTGATGGCGAAGAATCGCATGACGCACAATAATTACAAGAAGTAAAATTGGAATCGCAATTAAAATCAGCATTAAGATTACAGAGAGAATTTTTCCTGTAATGCTAAGCGTTGGAAAATATGTAAAAAAGATATTAAAATACTGTACCCAGCCGGTGATAAATAACGTCAAAAAACCTGCCAGCCATGTCACAATATTGTAAACGACCTGAGACAAAACTTCATAGGCAAATTTTAAGAATTCACTCACAATTACTCCTTCCCGCTTTTGCTCTCATCAGATACTTGCTTTGCTTTTTCAAGGTCTGCCTGCGCCTGTGCACGAATTGCCTCTGCCTCCTCACGCATACGCTTTGCCTCTGCAAGTGCCGCCTCTGCGTCCTTTGCTGCCTGCATATTTGCACTCTCCTGCTCTTTTGCAGTCTCAACTGCAATTGCCTTCTTTAAGTTAATGCTTATAGTAATCAGATGATATACTTGATAAATAAAGAACAGCAGCATCGGAAGCACGATTACAATCAAGAAACCTGTACTTCCTGATAAAAAGTCCATTACTTTTCCGATCTTCGGAATACTTGTCACATATTTTCCGACAATATCACCATCGGAAATCACATGCTGATCTGCAATACCATTATTGTTATCACCGATTGTTGTATAGCTTCTTGCATCCCCTACTGCCTCGATGCTCTTGATACGGTGCGTGTTAAGTGCATATTCGTTGTTTATGATTGTGTGGAAACAGATGATATCTCCTTCCTTTAACGTCTGTGGATCGCACTTTTTGATCACAATCAAGTCTCCAGTCTCAAATGTTGGTGCCATTGAATCAGATTTTACTACTAACGGCGTATACCCAAAGAGATTTGATACATTCTGATTATCCCTAGTTGCCATTGTCGTAAAAGCATAAAGCGCTGCCACCAAAATGACTGCCCACAGGATTACACTTAATAATACATTTGCTGCTCGTTTCACTGCATTCATTTTCTTTTTTGTCCTCTCATTTTTGTTGCTTCGTAATGTTAATTAGCGTTCACGTGATATGAACTATATTAGTGGTCAAAGGCCTGATTCGAGGAATCTGTTCCTGTAAAACGAAGCCTAATCGCATACTCAGCCGATTTTAATTCATCTGTACACAGCGGGTCTGTTCCTTCTAACCAGATGTGTACCAAAACTGCCTTATCCTCACCTTCCTTAAGCGAAAACATGGCATTATTTTCATTTAATATCATTTGTTCTGACGGCAATAGACCAAAGGTTCTTGCAGACGTTGTCTTTGTCATCGTATCACCTAATCCCGGATCATACACATAACATATACCGTCAGCCTCAAATGAAATACGCATTGCCTCAGAAAGCGATGATGTATCTGACAAGATTGCAGTTCCGTCTCTGATGTTTTTTGAACTGTCTGCACTCGTCAAATGTACTATCATATCCTTCGCTGCCATAAAGTGAAGCGTAAACTCAAGATATGCACCACTTTTTGCTGACGCAGCCGCCCCACTTTCAAAAGTAAAGCTGCGCTGATCAATCGTCGTAACCGGTTCTAGCGGTACTTCTTTCATTGAAAAACCCTTTTTCCTTTTGAATGCGCGATGCAATCTCTTCAAATGACAGCGTTTTTTTGTATGCTTCAATTGTATCATGTGCATCAAGATCCATTCTAAGATCCACACCTGATATAATATCAAGACTCATTGTGCGCACCCTCGCTCTATCTGCAATCGAAAACCATGCAACTGTCGTTGCAGTCACTGCAACAAGTGCCAACAACAAAAGTAGGATTGATGTGCGGACACGAGATCGTTCCAAACGAGCCTGTGCCTTTGCTTGATTGCTGCTCTCTTTTGCGAACGTCCCAACTGTTTTCCCTTCATCATCTGTCTCCTTCCCGGCCCGAAATGCCGTAAAATGCCAGATACAGATCGGCCTCATTGTGCGTGATTGCATCAGAGCAGTCTGGATCACAGCCTTCCAAATAGAAATAGACATCTACCGGATAAATTTGATTCAAATTCATCACACATAGTGGCCGCTGTGGAACACTCATATCCGACGCACCAAATGTAACTGTATAATCAGCGATCTGCACACTTGGATCAGCCACAGCAAAAACGCTGCTTCCATTCCATGAGAGTACTTGATTCGCTCCAAGTGTCACACCGCCGACAACTGTATTAAAAATCTGCTGTCCTGATGCGTTTTGTGACTCTGACAGACGAAGAATTACAGAGGAAGTGTAGTCGTTGTTAAAAACAAGTCCAAGTCTGGCAGCATTTAACAGCGTTCCATTTACATCTTTTCCAAGAAGACCATCTGTCTGATCAAAATAAAGAGAAAGTGTCGTGTCTGATGATAATCCCTGTGCCAGCGCACGCAGGTAGATTCTTCCGTGATAATAATACTGCTCATCAGTGACAGGCTCAAAAGTTACCGCCATATCTGACACAGTCGATGGCGCATAGATAAAATTCGTCAAATCTGCCGTAGAGACAGGCAAAAGATTAGTCAGTGAAGTCTGATTAACCTGCGCAATCGAAACAGGTGACGCATTGGAAAAAGTGCTGCCGTCACTGCTAATTTGAAGCTCTAAGCTTTCTTCTGCTGTACGTGCCGATGCCCTTGTTGTTGAAACAGCCTGATTAGATGTAAACCATGCATAAGTAGCCGCAGTTAATGAAAGAAGCGCTGCGATTGCTGTGACACACAAAAACCAATTTCGAAACGCCTGCTTCATTTTGCTCCTCCCTTCTGTGATTCATCCACTCCAACAAACGCGAGCATAAGTCCGGCATCCTTATTTTGCACTGGATTAAAGCACTGCTCATCACATCCTTCAAGATAAAGCCAATATTCTACTGATGCCACTTCATCGGTCTCTAGCGAGACAAGAACAGATGCGCCCGCATCATATTTGTATGAACTATTTTTATAAGACATATATTGGGAAATCGTGGTTGATGGGTCAGACACGTAAGCCGCCTGTCCGCCTGATGATATCGACGAAACTACAACGGATGAAGCCGGTATTGTTGCCCTTGACTGTGCTCCTGCAACAGCTCCTAGCTCATCCAGAAAAAAAAGTATGTATTTGTACCAGAATTCGATGTGATACGAATACCAAGACGCATCGCAGCAAGCGCCTGTGCATCGCTTCCAACATTCAAATTTTCCGCATCAAAATACACATCACACGGTGCATTCTCACACTTTAAGTAAACGGTTCCGTGAAGTGCATCCTCATCCACCTGACTATCCGCCGCTTCATAGAGAACAGCAATTCCGTCCTTATTTTGTGCAATTGCACGGTAAAAATGATCCAGATCTGCTGTCGAGAGTGGCTTTAATGTGTCTGGATTTCCATCTAGCACCAGCTCGCAGTTCTTGTCAAATTGTCCCAAACGCGACGCGGAAATCAAAAGTGACGCATCACCATTACTTATTGAACCACCCATCGGTGTTACATTCGTAGAAGCCATTCCTGACAGCGTAAACCATGCATAGACAGAGCCGCCTGCTGCGCAAAAAATCATCACAGTCAAAAATATAACAGCCCGAAGTCGTTTTTTTAATTTTTTGACATCATCATTCAGACCTCTCCCTTCCCTTTTGTTTAATTATTGATCTGTCTTCACTCCGGCAAACGACACTGCCAAATTTCTAAGCGTTTGTCTGCAAAGATTTGAAGTACAATCTTCATCACAGCCTTCCAGCCAAATGTAAAGCTCAATTTCAACAGATTCACCAACACTTCCATCATCAGCACCTGATATCGTACAAAGCCGCAGTGAATCATCCTTGCGCTTCACAGCACCAGTCTCTTTATTGTAGATACAATACTCATCTGATGTATATGGTGTAAATGGCACTGTTGTGCCATCCTTGCGTGAAGCATCAAGCACATAGCCCTCCTGCCCTGTTGCCGTGTTATACTCTGCTTCTGGATTTTTTTTATCGCTTATTGAAAAGATATATTCATTATCAGGTGCCTGATGCTCTCCCACTTTATGAACAACTAGTCCCAAGCGAATTGCTGAAGAAATAGGTGAAGCTTCATCACTGTCCTCAAATCCAATATCTGACAGATATATATCAAGTGTTCCTCCTGTTGTTCTTAAAAACAGACTTGTATGATAATAATCATTTTGCTCTCCATTTCCAAAAATGCTTGCTGCAAGTCCTGTTTTTGTCTGATAGCCTGATGCAAACTCCGTCACCTTCTGAAAGCCAGCACTAATTTTATTTGTTGAGACAGGCACAAGCTGTCCTGAAAAGCTTTCTAAAACAGCTGATGAGCCATACACGCCATTATATGCATTACTGATTTGAAGATTGACGCCTGCACCTGCCGCCATACGAACATTTGTTGTATGCTGACTTGTATTATAAATATACCAGGCATATGTTGCAGAAGCCACCGCCAGAAATGTAATCAAAAGTGCCAACAGCGCCCCTGTAAATTTTCGCTTTAATCTTTTTGCCTCCACAGTATTCTCCCGCTGCTGCAATGATTCCATTTACTTGGCTGACCCCCTTCAAAATCAAATTTTTCACGGTATTATGGTATCATAGCCAACTTGTTTTTTCAAGGGCGATGATGTGTTAAGTTTAAAAATATCAAAAAAGATTACAGTTCACGCGTCATGTTACGAAAGCCCTTCGGTGCAATGGTTTCGTCGCCGGACCAAACTCCGCAGGTTCCTTTTACACTCTTTATTATCAAACATTATCTTGAAAGACCTGCTCCAAGTGTCCGGCTCGTGAAATCCATTCACCTTCGGGCCTAGCTGCAAATATTTGGCATGACGCGTAAACGATAAAAAACGGTCCAGAGGTTTCACCCGGACCGCTTACTTTAATATTCAGTTGTAAAAATTACCAGATGAACAGCTCGTCTCCAGTCAGCTTCCAGATTGCCTCGATGAAGTAGTAATCTGCGTAGATCATTGGGAAGTTATGATCTGCTCGTTGTAAGCTGCTGTACATTTCTCAAGAAGCTCGTCTACGTTTGGATCGTAGTTACAGCCCTTCTCATCAATTGCCTTAAGAAGTCTGATTGCTGCATCCATGTACTTCATGCTTCTTCCAGTTCTTTGTTACCTTGCTCAGCTCGATAAGACCACATGCTGCAATTGCTCCTGCAGTATCATCTCTCCAATCACAAGACGGATCCTGATAGAAGTCTACCGGAATCAAGCCGCTCTCCGGAATACAGGAGATGAAATAATCGGCAACTCTCTCTGCTGTCTCAAGATAACGCTCTTTCTTGGTATGCAGATAGCTCAGTGTAAATCCATACAGTGCCCAGCTCTGTCCTCTTGTCCAAGAAGAACCATAGGACATACCCTGTCCACCGTAAGATCCATTACAATCACCTGTTACAGGATCAAACTCAACGATATGGCGTGAAGAACCATCCGGACGGATAAATACCTTTGCAGCAGTATCAGCATGGTTCATAGCGATATGTAAGAAGCTCGGATTTCCACTCTCCTCATATGCCCAGTACAGAAGCGGCAGGTTCATCATACAGTCAATGATTGCCCATCCATCTACCTGATGATCTGGTCTGGAGTTCCATGCAACAATAAATTCACCCTTTGCATTGTAACGGCCTGCCAAGTTGGAGGCTGCAAGCATACCTCTGTTTTTGGACTCCTTAGAGCCAAACAGACGATAGTTTGCTACTGCAGTCGGCAGCCAACGGAAACCACTATCATGATCCATTACGCTAGAATCAAGTAATACAGAATCCATCTTCTTCTCAAGATTTTCTGCAACCTCTTTATAAATCGGCTCTTTTGTTGCCTGATACAACTGCCACATCATACCGCCCCAGAAACCATTGGTCCACCATCCGAGTCTTGTCTCAGAAAGATCATCAAACACACCATTCTTTGCGATATAAGGAACCTTGTTTACACTTCTCTTGATTACTTCAATTTCTTTTTCCTTAATCTTCTTGGCAACTTCCTGTGCCCATGCCTTGTTGTCCATAACGTTTCTCCTTTTTAATCTCTATTTTTTTATTAAAACAACAGCAAGCCTTTCTTCACCAGATGATATCGCTATTGCTTTCTAGCGTAAAAATTTTTACCACCCAGGCAATTACTTATCTGGCTGTTCCAGATAAAAATACATTTTGCAGTCTGCATTTTGTTCATTATGCAAAACTTCCCAGCTGATGCGATTAACCAGCTCATCTTGTGCTTCATGGTTGACGTGCGGCTCTTTTGTAACTAAAACAGCTCCGGCTGCCTCGCCAAACTCAATAACAAGTTTGTGTCTTTCTCCATGAATTACCACTTTATTTTTGTGATCCTGACCTGTGTGTACTGTTACTGGATAGCGTGTTACCAGATTTTCAAGAACCGGCACGCATTCATCACATACAACATGATCTCTTACAGTAAATGAACCTGTTTCTTTTTCAAATGATATTTCTCGCAAAACAGTATCCACACCAGATACGTCATATGCCTTCGCAAAGGAAATTAAAATAGTATTCTCATCCTTTCGCTCAAATGCATCTGCGCGATACTTTGATCCAGCCTTCTGATCTACACCGCCGATAATTGGCATGTTATGGCCTTTTCCGCGTGTACAGAAAATTTCATAGCGTTCATCTGAGAAATACTTCTTTGTGTATTCACCTGAACCTAAATCCTCTAAAAGTTCCTCTCCATCTGCCAGATATAAGAAGCTTCCTACATCATTATGGTTATGAGGTTCATCATTATTTCCACCCTTAGCAACCAATGCTGTATTATCTTTACCTCTAAGAATACACCACTGCGCATCTTTTAAAAAATCAGTACCTTCTTCTAAAAGTGGCTTTGGCTCCTCTACTATCTTCTTTTCAACATCTTCCAGATAATTCTTAGTCCAATACCATCCTGTATACAGCTCGTTCCAGTTCCAGCAACGATCTCCTGAAAAGCCTCTTGCGTAGATTGGATCCGGGAACCTAATATCCTTGTAAAGATTTGCCAGACAGCATGTCAATCCCATTGGATATTCTCCATTGCTGCTTCCATCTGAAAAGCTGATCGTGCGGCCATGTGAAAAATAACACATTTCCTGGAAATGAGCAATTTTCTCTACCTTCTTTAATGCCATCATATCATGAGCCGGATCACGTAATCTCTGATCCATAGCAAAGACTACCATGTTCATAAAGCCATATACCCAGTAGCCAAGGCCTTCTTCACAGACACCATCATCGCCAAAACCAGCAAGATAATAAGTTTCAATAGCATAGCGAATACGCTCTAAAAAAGCATCTTTCTCTGGTCCATCCTCTAACAGATATATCGCTGTACTTCCAATATTTCCACAGCAAACTGCATTCCAGTTATTCGTTGCACCCTCCCACCAATACGCTGGTGCCTTCGCACTCATAAACGGTGTCAGAATACGCCGAAATACTTCCTTGCGAATACATTCCTTTGTCTCCTCAGACAGCTCATCTTTAAGCAGCGTATATAGATGTGCCAACGTATGTCCTGTCTCACTTGCAGTAAGATCAATAGTCATACGCCAGTTTGGATTCTCCAGACGCTTTACGTGTGCAGAGAGTGCCCAGCATTCCTCTGAGCAAATTCCTTTTATAACATACTCAAGCTTTTCAATATCTTCTTTCTTATGCCAGATCACACTTGCAAGGCCAAATGTAGATAAAAACTCTCTTCTCTTGAAGTAGCCTTCCTCATAGCGCAGACGATTTCCTGTAATCTCATATTCGTCAAACAATTCTCTTGAAAGCTCTGGCATCATTTCATCTCTTAGCTGATTTGAAATGTCGCGCACTTCGTTTTCATAATGTTTAGCATAATTCTTGATTTTATCAAGCATTTTCATTTTTCAAACATATTCAACACAAGACTGTTGTTTTTATGCATTACATCAATCAACTATGTCCTGTATTTTTCATCCTCCCCTTTTGATTATTATATATTTTTTTCATATAAAGTATTTATATTAGTTATCTGTTTGTATGTTATATTCAAACAGTATTCTTTTTTCATTTTCTTCTATCATACATCATTGACAAACTTGATGCAATAACATAAACTAGTAAGAAAACTAACATATCCTATCATATAACTATTCAGAAGGAGGTATATTTTTCATGATCAAGGCAATTACAGGAGGCTACATTAACATTCACCCAAGCACTTTTCGAATGAGCCGTCCAAAGGGGCTACCTCATTTTGTACTGCTCGTTGTTCGTTCCCACGGAAGCTTTGATATAGGTTCTGAGCATTTTTCCGTTGAGCCTCCGCAAATAATTATCTTAGCACCACACACACCAAATTATTATGGAAATCCAGACGGTGATTATGTAAATGACTGGCTTCACTTTGATACTGATGAACCCAAGCTCATTGAACGTTTAAATGCTATCAGCAACCATCCGTTCTCAGTTGAAGACACTGATATTTTTTCATTCTGTATCCATCATATTCTACTAGAACTTTCCTTTGGTCAGCCTGATTTAAAGGATGAAAATATGCGTGCTCTGTTTACATTTTTATTTAACAGCCTTTCCACAGCACACGCGTCCTTCAAAAGCCGAAACTATGCAACACCACTTGAAAATCAGCTCAAACAGCTTCACCTTGAAATTTCCAATTCACTTGAGCAAAAGCATTCAATTGCACGATGTGCCAAGCAGCTTAATATAAGTGAATCTTATTTTCAGCTTATCTATAAAAAGCTGTTTGGTGTTTCCTTTCAGCAAGATCTGATTCTTATGCGTGTGACACGAGCAAGATTCAATCTGTCTACAAGCAACCTGTCGCTCTCCCAGATTGCTGAATTTTGCGGATATAACAATGAAGTGCACTTCTATCGTCAATTTAAGAAGCTGACTGGTGTAACACCTGCACAATACCGGAAGCATCCATTTTAAGAGACACAAAAGCAGAGGCAAATCTTTTTACCGATTTTGCCTCTGCCTTTTTATCTAATTTATTTTTGTATATTCGTAACTATTCAGAACCCCATTCGCAAAATCGCATCTTCGATGCTTCTATTTTGCTCATGTGGTTACCTCGCCATATAAAATTGCTATTCTGTCTGAATGCAAGCATTCACAGAAAGCAATTTTGCATGGCTCTGAATAGTTACATATTCTTTATGCCTGCGGTAAAATTTCCTTTAACGCTGCCTCTAGTGCCTGCATCTGCTCATCAGTACCGATTGTGATACGCAGATAATTATCAATACCTGGTTTATTAAAATAACGAACAAAAATATTTCTAGCCTTTAATGCTGCAAAAATCTCCTTTGCGGGCATGCTCTTGTGTGCTGCAAAGATAAAGTTTGACTGAGAGTTCTTGGGAAAGAAAAAACCAAGCGCCGCCAATGCTTTCTTTTGTCTTTTCACGAGTTTCACAAATCTTTTTTACATGTTCCTCAAAATAAGCTTTATCATTTACAGCCTCAACACCGCAAAGAAGCGCCACACGGCTCATTTGTATAGGAATTAAAAGAATATTTTACATCATTAAGTGCTTTAATCAGTTCTTTATTTCCCATCGCATAGCCAATACGCATTCCAGCCATGGAACGTGACTTAGAGAAGGTCTGAACAACTAGCAGATTTGGATACTTTTCAATCAGAGTGCGTGCTGATGGGCCGTCTGCAAAATCTACATAGGCTTCATCGACAATGACAACAACATCTGTGTTCTTCTGTAAAATTTCCTCAAATGTCTCAAGCGGCTCATACACTCCAGTCGGTGCATTCGGATTTGGAATGACAATACCGCCATTTTCTTTGAAATAATCTTCCTTTTTGATCATCATCTGATCATCAAGCGCACATGTCACATATGGGATACGGTACAAATCAGCCCAAACATCATAGAATGAATAAGTTACATCTGGAAATAGAATCGGTTTTCCAGAATTAAAAAATGTCAGAAAGCTCATACTTAAAACATCATCAGAACCAATTCCCACAAAGACCTGATCCTCTGCTAACCCATAGTAATCTGCCAGTGCTTTTACAAGACAGCCATTTGTCGGGTCTGGATAAAGACGCAACAGATATGCGTCCATGCTCTTTAACACGCGCGCTACACCAGGTGCAGGTGAATATGGATTTTCATTTGTGTTTAGCTTTATCACGTTTGGATTTTGTGGCTGTTCCCCCGGAACATACGGCACTACTTTTCTGATATTCTTTTCCAATGCTTCTGTCATTTTTTATTCCTCCTGCTGTCCTATATGATGTCTTGTCTTTGGCATCTTCGCTTTCATTTTTTTGCTTTGATGCCTTATTTTGTCTTACTTTTATATATTACTTTTCTGTCTGCCTCTGCATTTTTCTTACAAATTTTCTTACTATAAGCACCATGGCTATCAGTGCAAGCAGACATCCAACTGCTGCTCCTGAGCTGTCTATGCACACATCTCTTACCTGCGGTGAACGCCCTCCAGTAAACATCTGGTGAAACTCATCACTTGCTGCATAAAGCGTACCTGTGATCCAAGCAATACACCAGATGCGGCGTAGGCGAAGCTTCATTATATGCATATTTTTCTTTTGCGGCACCTGAAAAATCTTCGGTCTCCACTCATAATAAAATGAAAAAAGAAGCACGCCCAGAATCATGTATTCTGTAAAATGCGCTCCCTTGCGTACAAAAAATGTGACCATCTCCCGAAAGCTGATCTGTTCGTTCTTTGCAAGGCTGTTAAAATCAGGTTTTATTACGGCAATCACCCGTTCTACTACCCGACCGCTCGTCTCAGACGACGCAGCGCCGTCCTGACTGGAGAACATGAAAATCACGCCCATCCATCCAAGCACCAGCGCTGCCAGCAATATCACACGATATTTTCTTTTCATCATTATTTTATTTGTCGATGTACTTTCCATTCATGACATCTAACAGATAAGCACCGTACTGATTCTTCTTATAGATCTCATAAATCTCCATTAACTGCTCCTTTGTGATCCATCCATTTAAGTATGCGATCTCCTCCAGACAAGCAATCTTTCTGTGCTGATGTGTCTCAACGGTACGCACAAAGTTAGTTGCATCTACTAAAGACTCATGTGTACCAGTATCAAGCCATGTAAATCCCTGTCCCAAAAGCTCAACATTTAATTCACCGTTCTCCAGATAAATGAGGTTCAGATCAGTAATTTCAAGCTCTCCTCTTGCAGATGGCTTTAAGTTCTTTGCATACTCAACAACACGGTTATCATAGAAATAAAGACCAGTTACACAATAGTTGCTCTTTGGATGTGCCGGCTTTTCTTCGATAGAGATTGCCTTTCCATTCTTATCAAACTCAACAATACCAAAACGCTCCGGATCGTCTACATAATAGCCGAATACAGTAGCACCGACTTTGCGGTCTGCTGCTTCCTTTAATCTCTTTGTCAGACCATGACCTGCAAAAATGTTATCGCCAAGAACCATTGCTACATTATCATTGCCAATAAAATCAGCGCCGATAATAAATGCCTGAGCCAGTCCGTCTGGGCTTGGCTGCACAGCATAAGACAGCTCGATTCCAAACTGATGACCATCACCTAAAAGTGCCTCAAATCTCGGTGTATCATCTGGTGTAGAGATGATTAAGATCTCGCGGATTCCTGCGTTCATAAGAACAGACAGTGGATAATAAATCATCGGCTTATCATAAATTGGAAGCAGCTGCTTTGATGTTACTCTGGTCAGCGGATACAGTCTTGTACCACTGCCGCCTGCTAAAATAATTCCCTTCATTGTTTCATTTACCTTTCTTTTTTTCGTCGTGCTCTCTTTGACAAACTATAGCTTTTAAGCCAATATTTGCCTGATAGCTTCTATTCGCAGTATAGCATAAGCGTTACTGGTTGTAAAGGAAAATCGTAACCACTGAACTACATGTACTTTGCTACTCCATTTGTCACAGTATAACGCAATCCATCATGATATATAATTCCATTATACTTCCAGTTTAAAATTCCCTTTTGTACATAATACCAAGTTCCGTAATAATTCGTCAAACCTGTATAATTCCAGTTCAGTATACCCTTCTGTACATAATACCAAATACCATAATAATTCGTCAGACCTATATATCCCCAATCTAGGCGTCCGCCTTTTACATAATACCAAGTTCCGTAATAATTCGTCAAACCTGTATAATTCCAATTCAGTATACCCCTCTGTACATAATACCAAGTACCATAATAATTTGTCAGACCTGTATAGTTCCAATTGAGTATACCTTTTTCTACATAATACCATGTTTCATAATACTTTGTCAGACCTGTATATCCCCAATCCAAGCGTCCGCCTTTTACATAATACCATGTCCCATAGTAATTTGTCAGACCTGTATAGTTCCAATTGAGTATACCTTTTTCTACATAATACCATGTCCCATAGTACAATGTCAGACCCGTGTAACTCGTACATATCTCACCATTTTTATAATACTTCCAGACTCCATTTTCATCTAATGCCAACCCTTCTGGATATTTTTTCTGTGGTGTTGTTTCCTGCTCTGATGTAGGTTGTTCGACCGAAGAATCTCCCTCTGGTGTTGTTTCCTGCGTACTTGACTCAGTTTCTTCTGACGTTGTCTCCTCTGGCTCTGTCTCTTCTGGTGTTGTTTCTGGAATCGTCTCTGGTGTTGTTTCTTCTGATGTCGTTTTCTCTTTATCCTCAAAAGTTTTAGGTGACATCGGATATAAAGTCATAAATTCGTCAGTACGGTAATCATCCAATCTTACATGGCCTAAAAAATCGTTCTCACTACAAAGAAAATATCCATACAAATCTTTTCCTGCATCCCAAGTTGAATCCAAATTTATAATAGACTCCATTTAATTCAGCAATATTCCACGCATGAAGTGCAACCATTTCCTGTTCCTGGAATCACACGCACGTCAACACCACTTTCAAGCAGCAATCTGTACAATAACACAGCATATCCCTGACAAACTGCCAGTGCGCTCAACTAACGCTCCATATGCA
>ENA-OQCW01000688-OQCW01000688.1-human-gut-metagenome-genome-assembly--contig:-NODE-688-length-17447-cov-2.860624_pt1 | contig 17447 bp, 16 predicted proteins | sample MGYA00242767_ERZ504593 | MGnify/ENA primary metagenome ERZ504593 (study PRJEB26092, sample SAMD00036307) | human gut metagenome | host: Homo sapiens | study: EMG produced TPA metagenomics assembly of... | reverse complement strand
AAGCTTATTCACGTGTTCACCATTCCTGGTGCGGAGCGCCAGTTGGTATCTAAGTGTAGTGGGCGTGAACTTCGCTACGCGCCTTCATATAAGTGAAGATATCCGCACCCCGGAATGCATATATGGCCTGTTTCGGGTCGCCAATCAGCAACAATGCGGTTTCCGGCTGATGGTGCCAGATACGGCGAAAAATTCGGTACTGCTGGGGGTCGGTATCCTGAAATTCATCGATCATTGCCACCGGGAATCGCGTACGGATCGCCGCTGCCAACACCTCGCCGCTTTCGCTACGCAGCGCGGAATCGAGCCGACTTAACATGTCATCAAAACCCAATTCGCCACGGCGGCGTTTTTCACGCGCTACTGTTTCGCGGATCTCAGCCAATGCGCGGGTTATCACCAGATCACGGATCGACAATGGTTCTGCAAGCAGTTGATCGATCGCCTCAAACAGTGGATGTCGCGGGGTTTCCCCCCCGGCTTTCGTGCGATCTTCTAAGAAACGCTGAGAGAATTTTTCCAGCGACTCCGGTAACTGATAACTGTTGGTCTCTTCTTCTGCCCAGGCGCTGATCTTCTCGATCCATTTAGCCTGATTGCTACGGTTAAACTTGCGTCGATCAATACCAGAAGATTCGATCAGCGCATCCAGTTCACCCACTGCGTCGCGCCACTGCTGTTTTACCGTATCAATACGCGCCACAATTTGCGCGTGGCGGGAAGCCAGCGTTTCATCATCGGGCGGCGGTGCTTTGATAACCGGTGCTTCGCCTTGCAGATAACGATTAATATCGCGCAGCAACGCCTGCGGCCCTTTCCAGGTTTCAAAGACGACCTGGGCAATTTCACGCGGCAGCGGGTAGCAGTGGCGACGCCAGAAATCGGCGCAGGCCTGGTAGCGTAGCAGAGACTCATCTTCAATCAGCTGCTGCTCAAACAGCATGCCGGATTCAAAGGCATTCAGGTTGAGCATGCGCTGGCAAAAGCCGTGAATAGTAAAGACTGCCGCTTCATCCATCTGCCGTTCGGCTAACAACAACCACTGCGCGGCTTGCGCTTTATCGTCGATCTCTTCCAGCAGGCGTTCGTACAGTGGATTGTCGGTGGTTTCACGCAGACAGGCGATGCGCAACTCGTGGATATTGCTACGGATACGACCGCGCAATTCTGCCGTGGCAGCCTCGGTAAAGGTGACCACCAGCAGTTCTTCAACGGTCAGCGGGCGGGGAAAGGCGGCAGAACCGCCTAGTCCAAGTAACAGGCGCAAATAGAGCGCCGCAATCGTAAAGGTTTTGCCTGTGCCGGCAGAGGCTTCAATCAGGCGCTCGCCCTGTAAGGGCAAGCGCAAAGGATCTAGTGTCTCGGCGACATCACTCATTCTTTTCACTCATCAGGGGCATTGTTTGCTGCAACGCGCTGACGTTCTCCCACACTTTCCAGCCTTCAGGATGCACATATTCGGCTTTCCCGTTCTGGCTGCCGGAAATCTGCGACAGAATAGCCATGCCTTGCGGCTCGACCACCGCCTGATGGAAGAAATCAGCAAGTTTTTGCGGCGTCAGCAGTTTTATCTGGGCCACGATTTTATCACGCGAATCGAAGCGCATATTGCCGCGATCGAAATCTTTACTTAACTTCGATGCTTCTTCGCCGAGCGTTTGCGGTGCCTGCAGCATCTGGGTTATTACCGCCTGCTGGATTTGCGCAAACTCTTCTGGCTTCATCGTCCGCAATTTTGCCTCTGCGGTTGGGAAAAACGCCTTGTAACGCTCCCACAAGAATGAAGGCTGTTTATCATTGCTTTGCAACAGGAAGCCCATGCCCCACTGACGTCCCACGCTCATTGGAAACGCAAACACGGCATAGCCCAACTGTTCTTCGGTACGCAACTGATTGTAGAACCACGGCTGTACGATCTGCCCCAACAGAGAGCTATAGGCTGAGCTGGTGTATTCATCGTAGCCAGTCGGTACAAATACCGCTGCCAGTGCGGAGTCGGTGCTGTTACCGGCTTTTTCAAAGATGACGGATTGTTTTTTATCGACCACGACATCTTTGTTACGACACCACTCCGAACCATCAGCGCCCAACTGTTTTTGCACATCGCGTGCCAGCGTTGTTGCCTGGGCTTCGGTCATGTTGCCAATAACCATAAACTCTGGTCGAGCCCCTGATTTTAAGGCGTCGCGATAGGCCAGCACCTCTTTCAAAGTGATTGAAGGCAAAATTTTGCGCCGTTCATCTCGCGAGAAGTACGGCACTTGCGAGAGCATCTGCGCGGGCATAATCGCCTGCTCGAACGCTTTGCCCTTTTCTGCGGAATCCATCATCTGGTTATACCAGGACTTCGCCTGCTCAAGCTGATCTTCCGTAGCGGTATAGCTAAAGTAGCCCTCCAGCAGAGCCTGGAACAGCTGCGGCAGGCGCTGGGTGTAACCATTGGCATTAACCATAAGGCCGTTGTTAGCATTGGTGGAAAAACTTATGCCACCAACCGACGCCTGGTTGCTTAACTGATCAAGCGCTAGCCCTGCGAGATAATCATTGAGCGCAAACATCACCTGATTACGGGCACTGTCCATGGCTTTCGGGTTACGCAAAATCAGGCTGACATCAGCTTTGGGTTCGCTGGCAAAATAACGGCTTGGCGCATACACCACGCGCAGATTCGACTCATCAACAATCAGCTCTGGGTGGTCATATTTCTTCTCTGACTTAATCAGCGAGAAATCGTCAGGAATATAAGGGTTAAGCTCTGGCAAAGAGAGCGCAATGTCGGCGGCTTTTTTCTGCCAGTCAGCGAAAGTTTGTGCGCTAATTTTATCTACCTGATACGGCGCATCGACAAAGTAAGCCGTTTTGTTGTGCGGCTCTTTCGGGCTGATATACCAGATACGCGCATTCTGCGGCGTCATCATCGCCAGGCGTTCTTTTACTGCTTTAGCGTCGTACCGATCGGCAATATTGACTGCATCCAGCGTATGCTCAACAGGAACGCGAATCATGGTATCTGCCAGCCATTCGACGTAATCCATATCACGGGTGATTGACGGATAACGAAAGTCGATATCCAGCACATTCGCCAGTTCATCGAAGTATTGTTTATCAATCCCTTTTTCGCGTAACAGATTGAGGTAGCTAAAAATGGCCGCCACAACCTGATCGCGATTCGCCAGACCTTTATCGGTTAAAGACGCAGAGATCGCTAATACGCCGCTGTTGCCGTTGACGATAGGATCGGAATTGGCGCTAATGCCCTCAACTAATCCCTGCTTTTGCAGCCAGTCAGAAAGTGTACCTGGGCTGCGATTGCCAATCAGATAGGTAATCAATTCATCGGTTTTGCTACGGAATTTCGCCGAGTTGTTATCAATACGAAACTCTACGCGCAACACTTTACGCGGCAGCGCCGGGACGTAATGAATGATAATGCCCTTTTGCGCGTCGGTGACTACCGGCACGGTGATTTCCGGTTTTTTGCTCTCTTTGTTCGGCACCCGACCAAAGGTGTCCGCCGCCATTTTTGCCAACTCCGGCAGCGGTTTATTGCTGTAAATAACCGCCTTCATCAGATTGGCGGAATAGTACTTCTCGTGGAAATCTTTCAGCGCCTGCTGCACCGGATTTCCGGGTTTGTCGCTTAAAGTTTCGAGGTTACCACCAGAAAACTTTGAACCGGGGTGTGCCGGGTTAATGGTTTCTGCGCTGACCTGCGCCATGCGCATCCCGTCACGCGTACGCGCCATGGTTAATTCGGCATTCACTGCATTACGTTCACGTTCGGCGTATTTCTTGTCGAGCAAGGGTTCTGCAATAGCGTCCGCCAGGCGGTCTACCGCACCGGGCAAGGCGTCGTTCTCAACTTCCAGATAGAAAGCCGTGCGATACGGTGCCGTGCTGGCATTGTGACTGCCGCCGTGCATTTTGAGATATTCGGCCAGACTGTCAGCCTGCGGGTACTTTTTCGACCCCATCAGACTCATATGTTCAAGGTAATGTGCCAGCCCCTGGTACGCCTCGGGATCTTCCAGCGACCCAACGGGCACCACCAGCGCCGAGAGCGATTTAACCGCCTGCGGATCAGAAACCAGCAAGACCACCATACCGTTATCCAGACGTATAGCCTGATACTGGCGGTTATCTTTATCACTTTTACGGATGGTTTCCTGAATCGGCTGCCATCCCGTTTCTGCCTGACTTAAGGGTGCCCAAAGGGCAACAAACAACAATAATGCTTTGAACCAGGTGCTGCGGGGCATTCACGGACCTCATAATCAACTTTATTTTCTGTCCAGATTCAACAGGTTAACGCAAATCATCTGCCAGAATTTAATCTTGTGCTGCACGAGTCAGCCTATGTCTATATATCCATCAGTCCGTGACTGGTGCGCATCATAATGTAAGCGAATGAATTGCGCAATTTTTATACAGTACTCATGACTGATTAAAGCGAAACAGCGGTAACAGGAAACGTTGCGACTGTTCAACGATGGCCTCCATTGTCTCTGGTGTTAATTGCCGCCAGAGCCGTTGATACCAGATATCATCACCTTCGCCACGCACCATCATGTTGCCTTCGTAAGCCTGAAGGAATTTCGTACGGGCTTTTTGTAACGTGGAATCGTCATCCAGCATGGCATCGTTTTGCGCGTCATAACAGGTTTTTAGCCACGCGCCGCCACTTTCAGGTAACACCAGCAATGGCGCGGACATTCCTTCACGATACCCCTCAATCAGTTGTGAGAGGTAATGCAAAGCCTGTTCGGCTGCAAGCGGCGGAAAACGCCACTCGCCGTCTTTGCGTAGAAAAAGGCGACTTTCACCATTACCACCGCTGGCACAGTAGACAAGGTGTTCCAGCCAAAGTTGCATTCCCTGCGCCACACTTAATAAAGAGGGACGCCAGCGTAACAGGCCATCCGGCTGCACCTGCGGCAACCAGCCAGTTATCTGCACACCGTTGCAGGCGAGATCAATTTCCATACTCTGCCCCGGCTGGCGACAGGCAATGACTCTGTCGGCAAGCTGCTGCATCTCCTGGCACTGTGTTTCCCAGAAAATTTCACCAAAAGCGCCATACGGTAAATCCCCTGCCGCCCGGAAGCGGCGGAACAAGCGTTCGGCATCATCCTGCTCAACCAGTGCATTCAATAACTGCTGATTGATTTGATAACGGCTAAGCCCTTCCAGAATAAATGGCTCGGTGTCGGAGATTTCGCTGTCTTCAGTACGGAAGTTCACCTGCAAACGCATCTGGAAAAATGCCCGCACCGGATGTGCCCAGAATCGTTGTAGCGTTTCCAGCGGCACGGTTTCCGGTAAGGTAAACGGCAGCGGCTGAACAAATTCAGAATGTGCTTTACCAGCCTGGCTGGCCGCAGGTAGCCATTCACGAGCATAGCTTTGTCGTTCGCCTGGCTGGTAGTTTTGCGGATCAAACGGCATCCGGGTATGGAGGCAAGTAAGATGCGCTTTTACCCTTGCCTCGCTTTCATCACAGTTGAGCGCTTCATCGCCCGGTAGATAATGACTTTGCCCGATGTAGTCGATCAGTTCCTGCACCAGTACCGACGGGAAACGTTCACTGTTATCCTGAATGGAACGCCCGATATAGCTGATATAGAGTTTTTGCTGCGCGGAAATTAACGCTTCCAGGAACAGATAGCGGTCGTCATCGCGACGGCTACGGTCGCCACGCTTCGGTTTCTGGCTCATCAGGTCAAAGCCCAATGGCGCAAGCTGGCGTGGATAAACGCCGTCGTTCATTCCCAGCAGGCAAACCACTTTGAATGGGATGGAACGCATTGGCATCAGAGTACAAATGTTAACCGGTCCGGCGAGAAAACGCTGGCTGATACGTTCCTGATCCAGGCGCTGTGCCAGTTCATCACGCAATAGTGACAGCGGCACCGCGTCGCCATACTGCGCACCTAAACCTTCGGCGATAATCGCCTGCCATTGTTGTTCGATCAGCGTCATCGCCGCTTCGGTTTCCGCATCCGGCAGGAAGAAGGCGTTGAGCATATCGCGACAAACCGGCAACCACTCTTCCAGCGGACGCTCCTGCGCCAACCCGCGACGCCAGATGTTTAGCTGCATTAGCAGTGAAGCCAGATGCCCCACCAGTTCTGCAATTAAGCCGCTCGATTCATCATAAGGTAGAACCGATTGCCACTCGCCCTGCGCGCTCTCCATCGCGTAGCCCAGCAACATACGCGTCAGGCCAAATCGCCAGGTGTGTTGTCCGGTGGCGGGGAGTTCCAGCTCGCGAACGTTATCGTCATCTATCCCCCAACGAATGCCGGATTCGTTGACCCACTGGCGTAAATAACGCAGCCCTTCTTCGGTGATGTCAAACCGCGCCGCCAGCACCGGCACATCCAGCAGCGCCAGCACATCCTCTGACACAAAGCGGCTGTCTGGCAGTGATAACAGGCTGATAAACGCTTCCAGTACCGGATGTGACTGCCGCGCCCGACGGTCGGAAATGGCGTAAGGTAGGTAACGATCCGCAGGTGCGCTACCAAACACAGCCTGAATAAACGGACTGTAGCTGTCGATGTCGGCCACCATCACGATGATGTCGCGCGGAGTAAGTGTCGGGTCTTCCTCCAGCATCGCCAGCAAGCGATCGTGTAAAACTTCAACTTCACGCTGCGGGCTATGGCAAACGTGGAATGTGATACTGCTATCCAGTGGATCAAGCGGGCGTTTGTTATCGCTACGGGAAAACTCTTCGATGTTCACACCCGCAACGGCGCGGTTTTCCAGTTCCAGAATGTCAGACTGAATGTTATGCAGCAGGTTGTCTGGCGTCACATCGACAAAAGCGTCCAGCTCCTGGCTGCCCTCCAGGTCAGAAAGGAGATAAATGTAGTCGCGCCCAAGCTTGCCCCATGAGGCCAGCAGCGGGTTGCCGACATCCTGTTCACCATCGCTGTTAAAGAGCTGTCCGGCATTTTCGCTGTCGCGAAATAGCGGTAATTCGCGATCTTCAAAACTGTGTCGGCGCTGGCGAGTCAGCAGTTTCGCCAGATAAGCAGGATCTTTAATGTCGCCCCAGTAATAACGGCAGGGGTTGGTAAACAGGAGATGGATTTCAATATGTTTACCCAGCGCCTGTAGCGCCTGGAGATAAACAGGCGGTAACGCGGAAATACCGCATATAAAGACGCGCGAAGGTAACCCCGGTGGGCAGGTCGTCGCGGACTCCAGCGTTTCGATAAAGCGCTGATAAAGATTGGCGCGGTGCCAGCGCGGTTGCCCGAGTTCGTCGGTATATTCCACCAACGCCTTCCACAACGGCGCTTGCCAGGCCTGTGCTTCTCCCAGCCCTTCAACCAAATGTCCTGTTTCCCACTGTGCCAGCCAGTCCGGACGATAGACCAGATACTGGTCAAACAGGTCCGCCGCTTTTGAAGAAAGCTGGAACAGTTTTCGCTTGTCGCTATCGTCAGTCAGATAATGCCGCAACAGGGTAAAGTCTTCGCGCTCCAACAGTTGCGGCAGCAGAGTCATCAGTTTCCAGCTCATGCTCTGTTTGTTAAAGGCACTCTCTTTGGGGATCTCCGGTAACACCCGGACGAACATATCCCATATAAAGCTCGCTGGCAGCGGAAAATCAATATTTGCCGCAATACCAAACTTTTGCGACAGGGTCATTTGCAGCCACTGCGCCATACCGGTACTTTGCACCAGAATCATCTCTGGTTCGAAAGGATCGTCCAGCCGTTCGCGTTCGACAATAAACTCCATCAACGCTTCCAGCACGTCCAGACGATTGGAATGGTAGACCCTTAACATAGCGGCTCCTGACTACTGACGATTCGGGCAATGCAGGCGGGTCATCTCGCCTTCTCTGCCCCCGGGTGAAACTAGCGTAACGCTGATGCTGACACATCCCGCCTGCGATGTCTGCATTCGGTTGACCTGCCAGTTGGCAGGTGGCGAAATCGCACGCAGTTGCGTTTGCTGCCAGCCATGCCGCCAGAGCTGTTGGTACTGGTTTCTGCTGGCAAGACTGTTCATTAATGTTCGCTGGAAACCCGATAACGCAGTGACAATCATCACCATCAACACCATCGCCAACATTACCTCCGGCAGGCTAAAGCCTTGTTGATTCTTCAGGGTAGCTGACATAACGCCCTCTCTTTCAGCGGACAAAAATCGCTCCAGCCGCGTGGCGAAAAAACAATGTTTCCATCGATGACTTCGCCTGTTCGCCACAACGAAACGCCTTCATAACCGGCAATCAATAAGGCTTCATTATCTGCCAATAAACGCAGACAAACCCGGGCACCGGTGGCAGCGTACAGTAAGCACTGAACTGCGGGCTGCGTCTGCCAGGAGTGCATTTTTCCCCACTCCAGCGCCGACTGAACGATGGCCTGGCGGCGCAATGACTGACTTTCCATGCTCACGCGAGAGGCAAAACTGCGATCCTGTTGGCTCATTCCTTGTAATAGCAAGCTACCCAAAATCAGCAGCATCAGGACCAGAGCCAGTGACGAAACACCCTTTTCGCGGTTCACAGGTTGAATCCTGTCACGCTATAGCTGGCATCCACCACGGTTTGCGGATCAGCCTTGCTGGCAGCGTGCATATTAACCGTCAACACCGGCGAGAAACCGCTGACATCCTGTCGGGTAACCTGAAAAAGTGTCGATAATGATGGCATCCGGATTAGTGACTTTATCCCAGCCCTTACCTTCACAGGATGTCGCACCGCGTAGCGTTTCCAGCACATGCTCCTTCAGACGAAATCCAATCTGGTCGGACTCTTTTACCGGTTCGCGATCCCAGATACCGTTACTGTTCGCATCCCACTGCACAATGACACAGTCACCCTGTCCGACAATTTCCAGCCCTTCGCCGGTACAGCTGCCATGACAATAACCCGCCCTCTGGAGATGCTTCGCGACGGTAAATACCCGCAGCCAGATTTCATCTTCCAGCGCCAGCTTACGGGTGCTCGTTAAACTTTCACGCTGTAACGCAGGCAGAAAGCGTGCTGCCCCCAGCAACAATACGCTACTGATCGCCATAGCAATCAACACTTCCAGCAGAGAAAAACCTAGCTCTTTTACAGGCATCCTTCTGTTTCTCCTTGCTGACAAAGCCGGAGTCTTCCCCACGGCGAAACCACCAACCACCACTCGCCCGTTGAGTTTTTGAAGCGAATATGCCCGGCCCATGCGGTATTGCGCAGGCCAAAGAAAGCAAGCGAAGGTGTCAGATCGCTCATTTCGACTTCGGGCCAGCGTGGCACAAAGACCAATGGTGAACTGCCATGACAGGTATTCGCCCCAGCAACGGAACTCACAAGGCACCATAACGTCCCCTCCCTGATAACACTGATACTGTGGTCGCGGTTATGCCAGTTGGCATCTTCACGTAAATAGAGCAAATAGTCCCGCGCCTGGCTGGCGGTTTGCCAAAGCCGTTGCGACTGCTGCCAATATTGCCAGCCATAGAGTCCACTTGCGCTTAGCATGACCAAAATCAGCATCGCGACCAGCGTTTCAATCAGCGTATAACCACGTTGTGTTTTCATGCCGGCAGTATGGGGCGAGGAGAAAAAAAGACGAGGGCCAGTTTCTATTTCTTCGGCGCATCTTCCGGACTATTTACGCCGTTGCAGGAGGTTGCAAAATTTCGGGAAGGCGTCTCGAAGAATTTAACGGAGGGCAAAAAAAACCGACGCACACTGGCGTCGGCTCTGGCAGGATGTTTCGTAATTAGATAGCCACCGGCGCTTTAATGCCCGGATGTGGATCGTATCCTTCAATCTCAAAGTCTTCGAAACGGTAGTCGAAGATGGATTCGGGTTTACGTTTGATAATCAACTTCGGCAGCGGACGCGGTTCGCGGCTTAATTGCAGATGAGTTTGATCCATATGGTTGCTGTACAGGTGCGTATCGCCACCGGTCCAGACAAAATCACCCACTTCCAGATCGCACTGCTGCGCCATCATATGCACCAGTAACGCGTAGCTGGCAATGTTGAACGGCAGGCCGAGGAAAACGTCACAGGAGCGTTGATAAAGCTGGCAAGAGAGTTTGCCGTCTGCCACATAGAACTGGAAGAATGCATGGCACGGTGCCAGCGCCATTTTATCCAGTTCGCCTACGTTCCACGCTGAAACAATAATGCGGCGGGAATCCGGGTCGTTTTTCAGCTGGTTCAGTACCGTAGTAATCTGGTCAATATGACGACCATCTGGCGTTGGCCAGGCGCGCCACTGTTTACCATACACTGGCCCGAGGTCGCCATTTTCATCGGCCCATTCGTCCCAGATGGTGACATTGTTTTCGTGTAGATAAGCAATGTTAGTATCGCCCTGCAGGAACCACAGCAGTTCGTGGATGATGGAACGCAGGTGACAACGTTTGGTTGTCACCAACGGGAATCCATCCTGCAGGTTAAAACGCATCTGATGACAAAATGAAGCGTCGTCGTACGTCGTTTTCCTGTGTGCCTTCGTCGAGCACTTTTTGCATCAGTTCTAAATACTGTTTCATGGTTCCTCAGGAAACGTGTTGCTGTGGGCTGCGACGATATGCCCAGACCATCATGATCACACCCGCGACAATCATCGGGATGGAAAGAATTTGTCCCATGCTGATGTACTGCACCCAGGCACCAGTAAACTGCGCGTCGGGCTGGCGGAAAAACTCAACAATGATGCGAAACGCGCCGTAACCAATCAGGAACAAACCTGAGACAGCTCCCATTGGGCGCGGTTTACGAATATACAGGTTGAGGATAATAAACAGCACTACACCTTCCAGCAACAGCTCGTAAAGCTGTGATGGGTGGCGCGGCAGCACACCGTAAGTATCGAAAATGGATTGCCACTGCGGGTTGGTTTGCAGCAGCAAAATATCTTCTGTACGGGAGCCAGGGAACAGCATGGCAAACGGGAAGTTCGGGTCAACGCGGCCCCACAATTCACCGTTAATAAAGTTGCCCAGACGCCCGGCACCAAGACCAAACGGAATGAGTGGGGCAATAAAATCAGAGACCTGGAAGAAGGAACGTTTAGTACGGCGGGCGAAGATAATCATCACCACGATAACGCCAATCAGGCCGCCGTGGAAGGACATGCCGCCGTCCCAGACACGGAAAAGATACAGCGGATCGGCCATAAACTGCGGGAAATTGTAGAACAGAACATAACCAATACGTCCACCGAGGAAGACGCCGAGGAAGCCCGCATAGAGTAAGTTTTCAACTTCATTTTTGGTCCAGCCGCTGCCCGGACGATTCGCCCGACGTGTTGCCAGCCACATTGCAAAAATGAAACCCACCAGATACATCAGGCCGTACCAGTGAAGCGCTACGGGTCCTATTGAGAAAATGACCGGATCAAACTCCGGAAAATGCAGATAGCTACTGGTCATCTGTCACCACAAGTTCTTGTTATTTCGCTGAAAGAGAACAGCGATTGAAATGCGCGCCGCAGGTTTCAGGCGCTCCAAAGGTGCGAATAATAGCACAAGGGGACCTGGCTGGTTGCCGGATACCGTTAAAAGATATGTATATGATCCGCGCTATAACCCTCCGCGAATCAACCCGCCCATGCCGCGACGCTCCATAAAGGCTGCAACCTGATGGCGAACTTCGGTCGCCAGTTGCGCTTCCAGACTACGCTGCGCAAGATTTTCTGCTTCGGCAAAATCAATGCGCCGCAGCAGGTATTTTACGCGCGCTACAGAACGTCCGTTCATAGACAGATGGCGATACCCAAGCCCAATGAGGATTGCCACGCACATGGGATCGCCCGCCATTTCACCGCACAAACGGAGATCGATTCCATGTATTTCCGCTTCCCGGGCGATCATCGCCAGAGCTCGTAACATTGCAGGATGAAGACTGTCATAAATGTTCGCCACCCGGGTATTGTTGCGATCAACGGCCAGGATGTATTGAGTCAGATCGTTGGTGCCAACAGAGATAAAATCGACCCGCTTTGCCAGATGCGGCAGCATAAATACCATTGACGGCACTTCCAGCATGATGCCGATACGTGGTTTGGGCAATTTCGTAACCGATCATCTCCTCGACTTCACGTCCGGCACGTTCAATCAGGCGGCGTGCTTCGTCAACTTCATCGAGGCTGGTGACCATCGGCAACAGAATATTCAGGTTGCCCGTAGCGGCATTAGCACGCAGCATCGCCCGCACCTGGATCAAGAAGATCTCCGGCTGATCGAGCGTAATGCGAATCCCACGCCAACCCAGGCATGGATTCTCTTCGCTGATCGGCATGTAAGGCAGCTGCTTATCTGCTCCGACATCCAGCGTACGCAAGGTGACGGGTTTATCATTGAACATTTGCAGCATCCCCTGATACTGCGCCACCTGTTCTTCTTCCGACGGAAAACCACTTTGCAGCATGAATGGGATTTCAGTGCGATAAAGACCGATGCCATCAATACGGCTGCCCAATTTTTCTTCATGTTCCGGGCTTAAACCGGCATTGAGCATGACTTTTATACGCTCACCGCTTTTTAACTGCGCGGGTAAATTGACGTCATCTTCCGCCAGACGGCTAAGCTCAATCTCTTCACTAATTAGCCGCTGATATTCTTGCAGCAGTACCGGCTCCGGATCGACCAGCAATTCACCGCGATAACCATCGACAATCAGCGTCCGACGATGCAGCACCGAAGGCTGAATATCCGCGCCCATCACGGTAGGGATCCCCAGCGCACGTACCATGATCGCAGCATGGGAGTTGGCTGCGCCATCGCGCACGACAACACCGACTAAGCGATCCTGGGGCAGCTCAGCAAGCGTTGTTGCTGACAGTTCATCTGCCACCAGAATGAAACGTTCCGGCCAGGCGTTCGGCCCTTGATTAGCGTCATCAAGATGAAACAGCAATCGCTGACCCAGCGCACGTAAATCGCCAGCCCGCTCTTTGAGATAGTTATCGCTTAGCGCGGCAAACTGTTCGGCAAATTTTTCAATGACCGTTTTTACCGCCCACTCTGCCACCGAGCCTTTATCAACCTCGGCAAACAATTCGCGACGCAGCCGGGTGTCCGAAAGCAGGTGCGAGTAAAGATCGAAAATAGCCGCCGTTTCTTTTTGTGCACCGGCGGCAAAGCGTTTGCTGTAGCGGCGAAACTCGTTTGCCGCTTCTTCCAGCGCCCCGGTCAGTCGTTCGCGTTCCAGAGCCGGATCCAGCGTTGATGCCTGATACACCTGTTCCATTAAAGGTAACGTGGCATCCTGCCAGCCTTCGGCAATCGCCACACCAGGTGCTGCCGGTAATGCACGGATTCGCGTCTGGCGATATTGCCCAAACAAGGCAGTCAACTGCGACTGAGAAAGAATAGCTGCCATCTGGGTGGCAAGCGTCACCAGGAAGGATTCTTCACTTTCGTCATACTGGCGCAACTCTCGTTGCTGTACCACCAGTACACCAAGCAACTGGCGACGTTGAATAATTGGTACGCCTAAAAACGCGCGGAAACGTTCTTCTTTTACGGAGGGGATGTATTTGAAGCTGGGGTGCTTTTGCGCATCTGCAAGGTTTATCGGTTCCGCCAGCCTGCCAATCCAGGCCGACGATCCCTTCATCAAACGCGAGCGTTACAGTGCGACCGCGTGGTTTTTTTCAGCCCCCGGGTCGCCATCAGGTAGTAACAACGTCGATCATGATCGGCCAGGTAGACCGAACAGACCTCGGTATCCATCGCAAGACAGATGTCGGTAACCAGAATATTTAACGCCTCATTCAGGCGTGGTGCGCTGGCTACCTTTTCGACTATTTCGCGCAGGCGAGTGAGCATAATTGGCGTGACTTAACCTCTTTTACGTCGATAAGCAGATGCGTTTTGTGGTTTTGGTGTATTTTCCTGCAGTGACATCACCACACTCGCGAACTCTTTCATTACCCTACGGTAGACATCACGTTTAAATGACACCACCTGTCTGACCGGATACCAGTAACTTACCCATCGCCAGCCGTCAAACTCTGGTGTACTGCTGGTTTGCATATTGATTTCTGCATCGCCGCTCACCAGCTGCAAGAGAAACCATTTTTGTTTTTGGCCGATACAAACCGGCTTCGTGTCCCAACGCACCAAACGTTTCGGTAATTTGTAGCGCAACCAGTTACGCGTTGAAGCGAGGATTCGAACGTCTTTGCGGCTTAATCCTACTTCTTCAAACAATTCACGGTACATCGCCTGCTCTGCGGATTCTCCGGGGTTGATTCCGCCTTGCGGAAATTGCCAGGAGTGCTGACCAAATCGCCGGGCCCACATTACCTGCCCCTGGCGATTACAAATCACGATACCTACGTTTGGGCGGTAGCCATCGTCATCAATCACCGGACTACCTCAAAATAAAGCTTTATATACGAATGATTGTTTCATACTCCAGGAAGACGGTAAACCACTCTCTGCAGGGCATTACACACTAATAACAATTGAATAACTCACAGTTATGTGCAGAGTTATAAACAGAGGAAGGGGTGGATAGCCGTTTTTATTCACCTTTTCTGTGGATAGAGTTGTGAAGAACTACGGAATTACTACGGGAAAACCCGGAGCATTCTGAATAAGCCCGATATAGACATTTTAAAATATTCATTATCAGTCAATGCATTACATGTAATTTGAGTAATAAAAAAGAGTAATTCGTGACCCAGGTCACACCTCTCATTTACGGGTTGGCGAAAGATCAACCAATGCGGTATTTATCCACAGAATGTGCCACTAAGTTAAGCACTGAACCACTAAAAACTGGAGTTTCGTCGCACGTCAAGGCTGTAAATGGAAACAGTAGTGGAGGTTTTTCACAGTTATCCCAGCTTTCTGTGGATAACATGGTGTAAGATCCTGTTTATTTTCAGTGACCAGATTTGGAAAACCCGTTGCAGTGTTGCGCAACTCGATTACCGACAATCTAAAAAGCAATATAAATCAGAGAATTGAACAACACATATGGAAAAAGTTACACTGCGAATATTCGGCACATAATTGCTGTTTATTTTTTAACCAAGGTATCGTGACATGTCCCAACCTCGCCCACTGCTCTCTCCTCCCGAAACTGAAGAACAGTTGTTAGCGCAAGCACAGCAACTTTCTGGTTATACATTGGGAGAACTGGCGGCACTTGCCGGGCTGGTGACGCCGGAGAATTTAAAACGCGATAAGGGCTGGATTGGCGTGTTACTGGAGATCTGGCTAGGTGCCAGCGCAGGGAGTAAACCTGAGCAAGATTTTGCTGCTCTGGGCGTGGAACTTAAAACTATCCCTGTGGATAGTCTTGGTCGTCCGCTGGAAACAACATTCGTTTGTGTTGCCCCGTTAACGGGTAATAGCGGGGTGACCTGGGAAACCAGCCACGTGCGCCACAAGCTCAAACGCGTACTGTGGATACCGGTTGAAGGCGAGCGCAGCATCCCGCTGGCGCAGCGTCGCGTAGGATCACCGTTACTGTGGAGCCCGAATGAAGAGGAAGACCGACAGCTACGCGAAGACTGGGAAGAATTAATGGATATGATTGTTCTCGGTCAGGTTGAGCGGATCACCGCTCGTCACGGGGAATATTTACAGATACGACCGAAAGCAGCGAATGCGAAAGCGCTGACCGAAGCCATTGGTGCCCGGGGCGAACGGATTCTGACGCTGCCGCGCGGCTTTTATTTGAAGAAGAATTTCACCAGTGCGCTACTGGCCCGTCATTTTCTGATCCAGTAGCCATCGCTTTGACCTGCCGCTTTCCGGGCATATAATTACCGCTTCATTTTTTTGGCAGGGCTTTTTAGATGTTATTTGCATGGATAACCGATCCTAACGCCTGGCTTGCGCTCGGTACGCTGACGCTGCTGGAGATCGTTCTTGGGATCGACAATATTATTTTTCTTTCTCTGGTGGTGGCAAAGCTCCCCACAGCACAACGTGCTCATGCGCGTCGTCTGGGGTTGGCGGGAGCCATGGTTATGCGTCTGGCACTGCTGGCATCAATCGCCTGGGTTACGCGCCTGACGAATCCGCTTTTTACAATATTCAGTCAGGAAATTTCCGCCCGTGATTTGATTCTGCTTCTTGGTGGCTTGTTCCTTATCTGGAAAGCCAGCAAGGAAATCCACGAATCCATTGAAGGTGAAGAAGAAGGGCTGAAAACACGCGTTTCATCATTCCTCGGCGCTATCGTGCAGATTATGCTGCTGGATATTATCTTCAGCCTCGACTCGGTGATTACCGCTGTGGGTCTGTCAGATCACCTGTTTATTATGATGGCAGCCGTGGTGAATTGCCGTAGGCGTGATGATGTTTGCCGCGCGCTCGATTGGTGATTTGTCGAACGCCATCCTTCGGTAAAAATGCTGGCGCTCTCTTTCCTGATTCTGGTGGGCTTTACCTTGATTCTGGAAAGTTTCGACATCCACGTACCGAAAGGTTACATCTACTCGCGATGTTCTTCTCTATTGCGGTTGAAAGCCTCAACCTGATTCGCAACAAAAAGAACCCGCTCTGATACTCCGTACGCTCTCCTGCGGGAGGGCGTACTCACTCCTGTTCCCCTCACAGTTTAAGATTTTCCTGCTTTCAAGATATATAACGTCGGTTTATAAACAGACTATTATCATAGGTGGGCCAAATGAGGATAACCGGATGGAAAAAATGGGCAGTAATAATTTCTGCAGTCGGACTGGCGTTTGCTGTTTCCGGGTGTTCCAGTGATTACGTCATGGCGACCAAAGATGGCCGTATGATTTTGACCGATGGAAAACCTGAAATTGATGATGATACCGGGCTGGTGAGTTATCACGATCAGCAAGGTAACGCGATGCAAATTAACCGTGATGATGTTTCGCAAATTATTGAACGTTAACAAATAAGGTCAGCATCCGGCTGGCCTTAAGATTTTTCTCTTTCCCTTTTCCCTTCCCTCTGCCATTTTTATATTCCTTATGTCGTGATTATAAAAAGGAAACGGCTATGCAATATCACCGTATACCCCACAGTTCGCTGGAAGTCAGCACGCTGGGGCTTGGCACGATGACGTTTGGTGAACAGAACAGCGAAGCCGACGCCCACGCACAACTCGACTATGCCGTCGCTCAGGGCATTAACCTTATCGACGTTGCCGAAATGTACCCAGTACCTCCGCGCCCCGAAACGCAAGGGTTAACCGAAACCTACGTCGGCAACTGGCTGGCGAAACATGGCAGCCGCGAAAAGTTAATTATCGCCTCCAAAGTGAGCGGACCGTCGCGCAATAATGACAAGGGCATCCGCCCGGATCAGGCGCTGGATCGGAAGAATATCCGCGAAGCGCTGCATGACAGCCTCAAGCGTCTGCAGACTGATTACCTCGATCTTTATCAGGTGCACTGGCCGCAGCGCCCAACCAACTGCTTCGGCAAACTCGGTTATAGCTGGACAGATTCTGCGCCTGCGGTTTCGCTGCTGGATACACT
>ENA-OQCW01000686-OQCW01000686.1-human-gut-metagenome-genome-assembly--contig:-NODE-686-length-17495-cov-23.403846_pt1 | contig 17495 bp, 11 predicted proteins | sample MGYA00242767_ERZ504593 | MGnify/ENA primary metagenome ERZ504593 (study PRJEB26092, sample SAMD00036307) | human gut metagenome | host: Homo sapiens | study: EMG produced TPA metagenomics assembly of... | reverse complement strand
AATACTATTGCACGTTCGTGGTATTGAATCGTCCATTTTTATTGATTGTTTTTTGTTTAAAGCGGTACAAAAGTACATAAAACCTTTAAAGGACAGACAGAAGTCAGGAGGCTTTTATATTTTTTTTTAAGAATGTCATCGGAAAGCAATATCCAAAAAAAATAGCGCCTTTTCTCAAAGACGCTATCCGATTACATAAATGTACAAAAGATCCAATTATTTGATTCGTTTGTAACCATATACGGCCAAATTACCCAGTTCCTCTTCAATACGGAGTAACTGGTTGTATTTTGCCATGCGGTCGCTCCGGCTCAATGAGCCTGTTTTGATTTGTCCACTATTGGTAGCTACGGCAATGTCTGCAATGGTTGCGTCTTCCGTTTCTCCTGAGCGGTGGGAAGTAACAGTGGTATATCCATGACGATGAGCCATTTCAATAGCATCCAGTGTTTCACTTAAAGAACCTATTTGATTGACTTTGATCAGGATAGAGTTGGCGCATCCTTGTGCAATACCTTTTGAAAGGAATTCTACATTGGTTACGAACAAGTCATCACCTACCAGTTGGCAACGGTTGCCTATACGTTCGGTCAGCTTCTTCCACCCTTCCCAGTCATTTTCACTCATACCGTCCTCAATAGAATCGATAGGATACTTATTAATCAATTCTTCCAGATAATTAATTTGCTCGTCAGTCGTACGTTTTTTGCCTGTTTCTCCTTCAAAAATCGTATAGTCATAAACGCCATTCTTATAGAATTCAGAAGAAGCACAGTCCATACCAATCATGACATCTTTACCCGGTTCATAACCTGCATTCTTGATGGCTGCCAGAATAGACTCAATGGCATCCTCGGTTCCGTTCAAGGCAGGAGCAAAGCCACCTTCATCGCCTACGGCAGTGCTCAGACCGCGGTCATGCAATACTTTTTTCAGCGCATGGAATACTTCGGCTCCCATGCGTAAACCTTCGTGGAAAGATGGAGCACCTACAGGACGAATCATAAATTCTTGAAAAGCAATGGGAGCATCACTATGTGAACCGCCATTGATGATATTCATCATTGGAACCGGCATTACGTATGGTATTCGTCCCACCTATGTATCTATATAAAGGTATATCCAGATAATTTGCGGCTGCTTTTGCTACTGCTAGCGATACGCCTAAAATGGCATTGGCTCCGAGTTTGGATTTAGTGGGAGTACCATCTAATGCTAACATCTTTTTATCAATGGCACGTTGTTCCAGTGCTGAGCAACCAATTAGCGCCGGGGCAATGATTGTGTTTACATTGGCTACAGCTTTTAAGGTTCCTTTTCCATTATAGCGAGTTTTGTCACCATCGCGTAGTTCTAATGCTTCGTGTTCTCCGGTTGATGCTCCTGACGGAACCGATGCACGACCTGTGATTCCTGATTCTAATGTAACATCGACTTCTACTGTGGGATTACCACGTGAGTCTAATATCTCGCGGGCTATAATTTTTCTATTTTCATACTACATGTACTTTTAAATAATTATTCTAATATAAACTATTGTTGTTAAAATATTTAGCATCCTTTTAACTCCATGCAAAATTCGATTAAAAAAATCGTTTGTCCAATACCTATTTATGATGAATCTTGTTCTATATAATCCTAATAATTAGGTATTGTGGAAGGTGTTGAAGTCGGTTACCTTTGCAAATGTAATAATTACAATTTAAAAATCAGTTTTAATTTAAAAATAAAAAGAGTATGGAACCAATTATTAATTCACAAGTTCCTGAATTTAAAGTTCAGGCATTCCATAATGGAGAGTTTAAAACCGTAACTAATAAAGATATTGAAGGTAAATGGGCTATTTTCTTCTTCTATCCTGCTGACTTTACGTTTGTATGCCCTACCGAACTTGTAGATATTGCTGAAAAGTATAATCAGTTCAAAGAAATGGGAGTGGAAGTATATTCTGTAAGCACCGATTCACATTTCGTTCATAAAGCATGGCATGATGCGTCTGAAAGTATCCGCAAAATCACTTATCCGATGTTGGCAGATCCTACAGGTGCTTTGTCGCGTGCATTTGGTGTGATGATTGAAGAAGACGGTATGGCTTATCGTGGTACTTTTGTAGTGAATCCCGAAGGCAAGATCAAATTAGCTGAAATTCAGGACAACAGCATCGGGCGTAATGCTGATGAACTTCTTCGTAAGGTAGAAGCTGCCCAGTTTGTAGCCACTCATGATGGTGAGGTTTGTCCTGCTAAATGGAAGAAAGGTGCTGAGACCTTGAAACCGAGTATTGATTTGGTAGGTAAAATTTAAAGTATAGAACTCATGTTAGATAGTGCGATAAAAGATCAGTTAAAAGGTCTTTTTGCCCAATTGGAAGCGCACTATACTTTTGACATCTTTGTCCACCCTCAGCACGAAAGTCGTGCCGAGTTGGTGGACTCGTTGGAAGAAGTGGCTTCCTGTTCGGATAAACTTTCCTGTCGGTTGCAGGATAGTGAAGGGCTGAAGTTTATCCTTTTAAAAGAAGGAAAGGATACGGGAATCACATTTCGTGCCGTACCTGGTGGTCATGAATTTACTTCTTTGTTGATGGCTGTTCTGAATGCTGACGGCAAAGGAAAGAATTTTCCGGACGAGTTTATTACCAGACGTATCAAGGCATTACAGGGGCCGATTAGTTTGACCACCTATTTGTCTCTCACCTGTACCAATTGTCCCGATGTGGTTCAAGCTTTGAATATGATGGTACTTCTGAATGGTCAGATACGCCATGAGGCAGTAGATGGATCTATAAATGAAGAAGAAGTAGAACGGATGAAAGTACAGGCCGTTCCTACTGTATTTGCTGATGGTGAACAGATTCATGTGGGGCGTAGCAGTATGGGGGATCTGTTGGAGAAGCTGGAAGCCCGTTACGGTTCGGTGGAATTGGAAGCTGTTGAGACAAAAGAATATGATGTACTGGTAGCCGGTGCTGGTCCTGCCGGTGCGACAGCTGCTATCTACTCGGCTCGTAAAGGGTTGAAAGTAGCAATAATAGCCGAGCGTATTGGTGGACAAGTCAATGAAACGATGGGGATTGAGAACTTGATATCTGTGCCTCAGACTACCGGTAAACAGTTGGCCCAGGATCTGAAAAAACATTTGGCGGAATATCATATTGATATTTTAGAAAATCGCCGGATAGAGAAAGTGGAAGTGGCAGAGGGCATGAAAGTGTTGTCTGTGAAAGGTGGAGAAACGTATAAGGCTCCCGTATTGATCATTGCTACCGGGGCGAATTGGAGAAAATTGAATGTTCCCGGTGAAGAAAAATACATCGGTCATGGAGTTGCTTTCTGTCCTCATTGTGACGGACCATTTTATAAAGATAAGGAAGTAGCAGTCATAGGTGGTGGAAACTCCGGGGTTGAGGCTGCTATTGATTTGGCGGGAGTCTGTTCCAAAGTGACTGTATTCGAATTCATGGATACTTTGAAAGCGGATACTGTTTTGCAGGAGAAAGCTAAAAGCCTGCCCAATGTGGATATTATTACTAATACTCAAACGGTAGAGGTGTTAGGAAACGGTGATAAAGTGGTGGGGCTTATAAAGAAAGACCGTTCATCCGAAAAAGAAGAGATCTTTGCCTTGGATGGTATTTTTGTCCAAATAGGTTTGACTGCCAATAGCACTTTGTTTAAAGAATTGCTGGAAACGAACCGCATGGGTGAAATTCTGACTGATAAAAATGGCCGGACCTCTGTAAAAGGTATCTATGCTGCCGGAGATGTAACGGATGTTTCCTATAAACAGATAGTTATAGCAATGGGGGAAGGCGCCAAGGCTGCTTTAGCTGCATTCGAAGACCGGATGCGCGGAACGATTTATTAGTGATAAGTGGTTGGTGGTGAATAGTGGGTGCATATCGCAGTATTTACCACTAATCTTATCACTAAAAAATGCACTCTTTGTATGTATATTGGTGAGAATATGCTTTCTTTGTAGGTGAATCACCGTTTACAGCATTGATATGGCAGAATCGAGACGTACTTCATTGAAAGATTTGGCACAGATATTAGGTGTATCCATACCTACAGTATCCCGTGCCTTGAAAAATAGTCCCGAAATCAGTCGGGAACTTTGTATTAAAGCTCAAAAATTGGCAAAAGAGATGAATTATCACCCCAATCCTTTTGCTATGAGTCTCCGGAAAAATACTCCCCGTACCATTGGAGTAATTGTACCTGATATTGTTACTCATTTCTTTGCGTCTATTTTAAGTGGTATAGAAGATACCGCTATAGCAAACGGCTATTTTGTTATCATCACGACTTCCCATGAGTCATACGACCATGAGAAAAGAAATATTGAGAATTTGGTCAATATGCATGTGGAAGGTATTATAGGTTGTTTATCTCAAGAAACAACAGATTATGCCCATTGGTTGAGTTTGGATGATATGAATATGCCGCTTGTTCTATTTGATCGTGTTTGCATGCCTGACCGTTTTTCTACGGTAGTGGCTGATGGAGTATATTCTGCTCAGATGGCGACACAGCACTTGTTGGATCATGGAAGCAAACGGATTGCTTTTATCGGTGGTGCAAACCATCTGGATATAGTAAGAAAGAGAAAACATGGTTACCTTGAAGCGTTAAGGGAAAATAAGATACCTATTGAGAAAGATTTGGTTGTGTGTCGGAAAATTGATTTTGAAGAAGGGAAAATAGCTACAGAAATTTTATTATCGCTTCCGGAGCCTCCCGATGCAATTCTTGCCATGAATGATACATTGGCATTTGCCGCTATGGAAGTGATTAGAAATCATAATCTTCGTATTCCTCAGGATATAGCGCTTATTGGGTATACAGATGAGCAACATGCCAATTATGTAGTGCCTCGCCTTTCGGCCGTCTCGCATCAGACTTATAAGATGGGGGAAGCCGCATGTCAGATGTTGATTGATAAGATTAAGGGAGATAAAAAAATCAGGCAAATCATTATTCCTACTTGTTTGCAGGTGAGGGAAAGCAGTATAAAAAGGAAGGATTGAGAACCGAAATGTATTTTAAGAAGAGAATAAGGCTGAACTCTTCACAAAGAGCCAACCTTATTTCTTTATATATTGGAGTATTATTGAGTGACCAACGTAATAATGGAACGTGCCGGGATCACAACTTTTTCATGGTTTTTGATGCTTCCTACCGGTAGAAGATTCTCTCCATCTTTATCCGAAGTACGATAGATTGTCCAGTTTTTTATAATTCCGTTACGCTGATAGAAAGTAAACTCTTTATCTTCCGCTGCATAATTAATCATAACGAAAACCTCCTTTCCGTCTGTATTTTGGTATGCTGAACACATTAGTCCGGTTACATCCGTATCGCCTTCAGGAATGATTTTCCCTTGGTTGTCTTTGGCTATAATTGCTTTCCGAACAGCTCCCGGGCGTATAAATCTACTGTAGTTTCCCAAAGCCCACATTAATTTGGAGTCTTTCACCTCACCATTCAGAAAAGTCGGATCACTATACTCACGGATTAATCCGTCTTTATAATCTCCACCGATAGATCGCCACCATTGCCAACTGCGAGCACCTGCATATACAATGTCATGATGAATGATCCGTGCTACATATAATGCTGTCTTCATGGTGAAGTCATATCCTCCGCCTCCGCCGATTTCTTCGTCATTGCCCATGATACAGGTTTCTGTCTGCCAGAAATCCACCTTATACTTGTCTAAAGTATCTTTTAATTGACAACGGATATCGTGTAAATTATTCAGAGGAGTATTAGTCCAATAACTATGCCCTACCATCAGCCGGGGAACATTGGGAGTATCACCCAGATAGGTGGCTGTACTGTCCGGATTAAAGAAAGACTGGATTTGATACCCCCGTTCCCAATTAGTCATGTGAGTATCGAACATACAACGATAGTCAGAGGACTCATTGACTAGAATCTGTGTGTCAATTTGGTTATTTACGAACTCTTTACTGATGAGGCGTATGGCACGGGCTATTTCGCGGTTGGTAGCCGGTGTACCTTCTTGTTTGGGGCCAATCCAGTTCCAATGCCCATCGGGTTCATTGAATGGACAGAGGTAATTGAACTTGATTCCATCGTGTTTCTCCACCCCTTTTATGACATTGGCAAGAAAACGGGCAAAATTCTTATAATGCTCTTCCTTTAAGTTTAAGGTTCCTCCACGGCCTGTGTTGGTGGCAAGACCGTTTTGTGTGAAATATACGGGAGGTGAATTAAGAAATGCCAAAAATTTGTTTACACCCCGTTCTTTTGCCAGACGCAGGAAGTTGCGCTGCCCTTGTTGTTTATTCCAATTATAGTTACCATCTGCCTGAAGGAAACATTCGGTGCGCATCCAGGGAGAGGCTATCTGGCTGGCTTCTCCTTGTTCCGCACTTCCGGCTCCTACATTGAAACGCCATAAAGACAAGCCGATTCCTTTAGGTTGTCCGTTTTCATGGTTTTCCGTACTGAACAGCCAGTCGGCTACTTGGTTTTGTTTTTCTTGCGGCCATAAGCCGATAAATTGCATGCTCCAACAGTCTGATGCTCCGAAATAGTCCATGGTTTGACAGGGTTGGTCTGTTTCTATTTCAAAGTGAATGGCAGGATGTTGAGCAAACAGGTTTGCTGTTGCAAATAAAGAGAATAATAATGCTTTGTATTTCATAAAGTTGAGGGATTATTTCAGATTATAAATGACAGTTGTAACACTTTCCGAAGGCACAATTACTTGTTGGTCTGCCGTGACGTGTACCTCTTGCAAATTTTTGTTATTTGTTGTTGTATAAGTAGTGATGGAGCTTATTTCACTTACCCATTCTTTATGAATTTCGTTTAGCCGGACTCCTTTTTCTGATAGATTGGTATAAACAGCAACAATTTTATCTTTTTTCGGTGAAATCCATGCTGACCCGAAGAAACTGGATGATTCATTCATGTTAAGCATGATACGGCGATAACCCGGTCGGATGAATAGGCTGTAGTTACCTAATACCCAAAGTGTGGGAGTAGCTTTATAAGTGCCTTCTTTCTCTATATCCCCATAAACTCCATCGGAGGGTTCCAGTGAAATCAGTAAGAAGCGGTTTTTGTGTCCCCAGCGGGGGATATCCATTGAGGTCCAGTAACTCCAGGAGGAAACTCCTGCTATAGTTAGGTCATTGTGTATTACTTTTGACATATAAAGTGCAATGTCCATTTCGGTTGCTTGGTCATAGCCTATAAACTCGGAAGAGCTGTATCCGTCGCCTAACATACTCCACTCACTTTGCCATATTTCTACATCATATTGTTGGGCTGCTTGGGCCAGTTGTTTCCGGACATTACGCATACCATCCCATGTGCCATCTGTCCAGTAGCTGTGGCCGCAGATAAGTTTCTTTACATGAGTCAGGTTGCCTATATAGGTGGAAGTTCCAGGTGTGAAAAATGCTGAAAGTACGTTACTATGGGCGGCATCATTCTTAAATTTGTAGAGATATTCATAATCTCCAGATTCCCCTGGAAGAATATCAATAGAAAGACCGGCAGAAGTGATGGCGGTATCCAATTCACGTATAAGTCTGGCTACTTCATCATTAGTCCATCCGCTGCCTTCCTGGCCGCTGTCCCAATTATATTGGGGTTCGTTAACTGGTGAGATATGTGTCACTGGATATCCTTCGTTTACATAGTATTTTGCTACATCTGACATGTATCTGGCAAAGTCCGTATAACATTCATCCTTCAAATTAGAAACTCCTCCGCTATTGGAGAATCCTTTTCCGTTGGAGGTATATTGTACAGGAGGGGTATTGCTGAAAAGTACTATACTCTGACAACCAAACTCTTTGGCGCGCTGCAAGAAGTAGCGCTGCCCTTTACAGCGTGTCCAGTCTAATGTTAAGTCATCAGTCAGATAAGATTCTGCTCTGCGTGATTTGTCTTCTATTCCACTTGCTTCACCTTGTTCTGCACTGCCACCACCTAGATTCACACGCCACATGGAGAGTCCTATACCTTTAGGTTGTCCTGATTGTATTTCAGAAGAGAATAGCAGTTCACTGATTTTGTCACGATTCGTTATCCAGCTTTTTCCTACGAAGGCAGGTGCCCAACAATCTGATGCGCCAAATCCTGTCAGAGTCTGAAAAGATTGTCCGGCATCTATGGTTACTGTTTTTTCTACGTTTATGCTGCTGTCCGGTTGCCCCGATGTATCCGGTGTTTGGGGAGAATCGTCACTGCAGGCTACAGTAGAAAAGAACAGTGGAAGAGTAAAAATATATTTTAGTTTCATTGTTTTAGATGGATTAAAAAATAGTCGCGGATAATCCTAGCAAACTATCCGCGACAGAATATAAAGACCTATTGAATGTTTAATTCCTGTAACAATCTGTTCTTTTTGGAAAATGATTAATTCCAGCCCGGATTTTGGGTGATAGAACCATTAGACATTGTAATCTCATATAAAGGTATCGGGAATACCATATCCCGGTTTTCGTTGAAGCTGATTCCTTTATCACTTGCCTCACCTTGATTTTCCCATTCGTAAATGTCGCGGGTAGCGGGATCTGTATTGTATTTTACAAATGTACCGTTTGCTCCCATCAGGTTACAAATCATTTTCTTGCCATTGTCATCTGTCCAACGGCGGATATCATAGATTCTGTTTTGTTCCCATGCCAGTTCCAAACGACGTTCTAGCCGGATAGCTTTGCGAAGCTCGTTCCCACTGGATGTGACAGCAGGTAATTTTACACGATTCCGTACCTCATTAAGGTAGGTACGTGCTGTACCATCTTCGCCCAATTCGTTGCAGGCTTCAGCATACATCAACAATACATCTGCATAGCGTAAGATACGATGATCTAATGGAATTTTGTCGATATTGTATACTTCCGGACGTTTTTCAATAGGTACAAAATACTTCCGGACAATACGTGCTGATTTATGTTGTGACGGATCTATAATATAACATTCGGGATCCCAACCGTACTTTTCGATATAATCTTTATAATTGGCGATTTTTGTGTTGTTTTCAACGAACTTGTCGAAGTTATTCTCTCCGGCAATTTCTGTACAACCGGTTTTAATGATAGTCCAACGTAAACGTTCTGTATCTCCTGCATCGATGTAGGCTTGTTCGAGGTTAGCGGTTGGCTGTCCCCAAGACCATCCGTCGCCGGGACCACTACGGGCACCGGTAATAACAGTCAAAGAACCACCCAATGCATAAGTTCCATCATACATATATTGTACTTCAAACAGACTTTCTTCGCTATTGTTATGGTCAACATCCCATACATCACCGAAGTTGTCGAGTAATTTATATTCACCTTCGTCGATGACTGTTTTCAATACATCATGTGCCTCTTGCCATTTGCTTTGGTAGAGGTAAACCTTTCCCAATAGGCCTAATGCAGCTCCACGGGTAGCGCGTCCCATATCTGTAGCAGCATATTGACTACGTTGTGGCAACACATCAGCAGCGGCTTTTAAATCATCTTCAATGAACTTATATACATCTTCGGCCGAAGCGCGGGTAATACCTTGTATTTCTTCGGGCAACAGGAAGCCTGTAATGAGAGGCACACCACCAAAATTCTTCACAAGTTCAAAATAGAAGTATCCACGGAGAAAACGTGCTTCGGCTACAAGCCGGTTCTTCATTTCTTCATCTGAGAAATCAGCTTGTGAAATGCGTTCCACTGCGATATTGCAACGTAGAATGCCTTTGTATCGATACTGCCAAAAGTTGGAGATGGCACCATTGCTTTGTCCGGTACCTTGATAGTGGGCCAAAGAAATATAGTCACTTTGACTTTGGCTGGTATTGCCCATCCAACCGTCATCACTACACATCTCGGAAAGCAACCATACTGTGTTGATATTCCACCATCCGCCAAAAGTAATGGCCTGGTAACAACCAGTAATAAATGCTTCGGCTTCTTCTGCACTTTGGAAATAAGTATCCAAATTTTGTTGCCCGCGCACTTCCTCTGTTAGGAAATCCTCACAAGAAGTGAATGTCAGCGAGGCAATCATTGTTAATATTGTTAATATCTTTTTCATGGTTTATACCTTGAGGGTTAAAATTTTAAATCAATTCCAAATAAGAAAGTACGTGGGTTAGGATAAGCGATGCCGTCAATACCGGTTTCAATTACACTGCCATCTTTACCAATCTGTGGACGTTCAGGATCCATACCTGAGTAGCTGGTGATAGTGAAAGGATTTTGAGCCGACAATGAGAGACGCAATTCGGTTCCGTTCAACCACTTCTTGGGGAGTGTGTAACCCACTTGTAATAGTTTGCAACGCATATAAGAGCCGTCTTCTACAAAGAAACTTGAAACGCGTGTGTAATTCTGATTCAAATCATTGTAGGACAGACGAGGAATATCGTTGCTGGTTCCTTCGCCATGCCATGCTTTCTGCAATGTACCTGCCCAAACGTTTTGCCCACTTACGCCGGAGTATAAACCTTTGGTCTTATTGAAAATATCATTACCGAATGTACCATAGAAGTTGGCTGTGAAATCGATGTTTTTATAGCTGAAACCCAAGTTCAAACCTACCATCAAATCGGGATATGGGTTACCGATCCATGTTTTATCATTTTCATCTAGCACTCCGTCATGATTCAAATCCTTAAAGCGAATGTCACCGGGTTGGGCATTGGATTGTACCAGCTTGCCATTTTCGTTGGTGTGAGCATAAACTTCATCCCAATTTTGGAAAATACCATCGGCTACGTAGCCGTAGAAGCGTGAAATCAAGCCACCGTCTTCATTACGGATAATTTGGTCGCTGTTGAAACCTCCAGTTTGGATAGGACCGTCACCGGAGAATTTAACAGCTTTATTTTTCACTGCGGAAAGGTTCAATCCCACATTATATCGGAAGTCTGCTACTTTGTCGTGCCAGTTCAGACTTAATTCCCAACCGCTAGCTTTCATACTACCTATATTCATCCATACTGTACTGTTCCAGTCGGGGTATCCGATGGCGAAGATATTTTGTTTCTGATAGAGCATATCAGAAGATTTCTTTTGGAAATACTCAAAGGTCATGTCTAGACGGGAGTCAAGGAAGGACATATCCACACCTACGTTCCAGTCTTCTACTGTTTCCCATTTTAGCAAATTATTGCCAACGCCTGATACCATAGTACCTGAAACACGTCCTGGAGCTGTACCGAATACATAATCAGATTGTCCTAACAAAGTCAGCGTAGCATCATTATCTATGTTTTGATTACCTACACGTCCCCAACCTCCGCGTAATTTCAAGTTACTGAAAATCTTCTGGTCTTGCATGAAACTTTCACTGATGATACGCCATGAAGCAGAAACAGAAGGGAAGATGGCATATTTGTTTCCTTTGGGGAAACGAGAAGAACCGTCTGCACGAATAGAAGCTGTTAGATAGTAACGATTGTCATAGTTATACATCACGCGTCCTAAATAAGATACTAATGTGCTGTAAGCAGTTTTACCTTCTGACTTTTGGTTTTGTGTACCGGCATTTACTTCCTGCATTTGATCCATATTATTAGGAACATCGTCACGTGAGGCTTTTGATTGGAATTCAGCAAAGCGTTCAGCTGTAAAGCCACCCATTACATTAATATTATGCTTTTCTGCAAAAGTCGTGATGTAAGTAGCAGTATTAGTCCAGTTCCAATCAAGCCATTCCTGCATTTCACGGGAAACATTACTTAATGTAGATTGTTCCAAAGCATCAATATAGAATTCAGGAGTGAATTTGTCTGTACGGCGGAAGTGTGCATTAGCGCCGAACTGCGTGCGCAGGGTCAGTTTTTGAATAGGGTTTATCTGTAAATAAGTATTTACAATTGTACCCATTTCACGGGAGTGGGAATTTTGGCGAGCCAATGAACCGGCAGGGTTCCACTCCTGGTTGTTGTAAGAACGCTGATAGTTATTGAATTCGTTATCCACCCATTGATCTTCCGGCTTGAATATAGGAGTTGTGGGGTCCATAGACATGGCAGCTGAAAAAAGATCGGGGGTATCATCCCATGATTCTACACGTGGGGCAATGTCGAAACCCATTTTTACATATTTATTAAATGTATATTCTGTATTAAGGCGTGCGTTGATTTTGTCCCAATAACCATAGTCATATTGTGAATTGTTACGGTAGTAACCCATACTCAGGTTATAAACCAGTTTGTCTGAACCACCGGAGATATTGAGTGAGTAATTTTGCACTAAAGCAGTTTTGTTGATTACTTCGTCCCACCAGTCTGTTCCTCCGGGATTGGTAGTAGCGCCTGTATCATTCCAAATAGAAGTTCCTCCGTCATTTGTGTATCGGGTATTGAATACTTCTTTATATTCGGCGGCATTAGCCATTTTGGGTTTTGACAATGTTTGGAAACCTGCAGATGCATTAAAACTGATATTTGTTTTTCCTGCCATTCCTTTTTTGGTTGTGATTAGAATGACACCGTTAGAAGCACGTGTTCCGTAAATGGCAGCAGCCGAAGCGTCTTTTAAAACTTCCATAGATTCAATGTCATTACTGTTTAGGAAGTTGATGTTTGTACCTACCGGCATGCCATCTACTACATACAAAGGATCGGTTCCGTTTACTGTTGTTACACCACGGATTAGAACTTTTGGTTGTGCGCCCGGACCACCACCACTGGTTACTTGAACACCGTTGATTTTACCTTGCAAGGCGTCCATTGCATTACCGGTTACAGTTTCGGTAATTTCTTTTCCTTTTACGGTAGATATAGAACTGGTCAGGTCACTTTTTTTCACGGCTCCATAACCAATAACCACTACTTCGTCCAGTAATTCACTGGCATCTTTCAGCACTACATTGATAACGGTTTGTCCGTTTACCTTTATTTCTTGAGTCTCATATCCTATGCTGGAGAACACAAGTACGGCATCCTTGGCAACATCGTTTAGTGAATAATCACCATCAATACTTGTAATAGTACCTGTACCTGTACCTTTTACTTGCACTGTTGCACCAATCATCGGTTCTTTATCTGAAGCCGAGGTTACTACACCTTTTACAGTGATGGTCTGCGCATAGCTACATAGACTTGTCAGCGCAAGACACAATAATAATATTTGCTTTTTCATATCTTAAATCTAATGTTACTTGTTAATTGGCCGGAATGAGTTTAGCTCTTTCCAAATGAGCGTCGAATATAAGTTTATAATTCCCTGTGACGTTCACTGTTGGTTTTGCCCAATTGTCACCTACATGATCGGGTTTGGTCCATGCCGGATTGGTATATTTGGCTTCTTTACCATAATATCCGAAGATCTCCGGTTCGTCTGAGTTGTCTACACGCCACGTGCAATAATTCCACCATCCGTCGGAGTGCCAGTTATGAATAACGAAATTCATTTTAGTACCTGCCTCCAGGAATAGGGGGGTATCCAAATAGAACAGGTGAGGATTGGTCTTATCTTGAGTGAAACGCAGGACTTCAGTTGGGCTACTGGTCATATATCCGAAATAGAATTCCTGTAACCACGAACCACCGTCACCCCATGTGTCAAGGCTGATAGAACCGTATGTGTGAGGTATGGGGTCTACAGCATCGGCAATTGAGTAAGTTTTCAGATTGTATGTACTGTTCTTCACATCAATATTAATTTCATAATAAACATTGGCTTGGTCAAGTACGATTGGCATTGCTGTTTCGGGATCGTCTGTCAGTTTGGTGTTATCCTCTGGATCAAGCCCGAAACAAATAGGAGTGAAGTCACTCTTTTGTGGTAAGAAGAATATTTTAGTTCCGGCTTTTTGACAGTAATAATTTGCTTTATACTGATATTCACCTGTATGTTCAATTACCATCGGTACCCCGAATATATCACTATTCAGTTCTTCGGCAGTTGCCACATCTGCCAGATACATTTTGGGAAAATCCGGCATTTCTGAGATATTCAATACACTGGTGGTAGTGGTTGAGTTTTCTTTCTTGTCAAAAGCGGTAATTGTCACATTATAACTTTTCGGTTCATTGGGGAATACTATTATTTCGGCAAAGTTCAATGAACTTTTTCCATCAGCATCTACACGGCGGTTGTCAAACCCGTCTATACCTGGAATATTAATTGTGACATAATCCAATGCACGATCATCTGTAGCCGTGAACCGAAGATTGAATTTCGTTTCATTTTTCATTAATACTGTAACAGTGGCATCCGGGGCAGCAGAAAATACCGGAGCTGCAAAATCTCCGTCCATTGTGATTAATACATCTTGAGATATACTGCGTCCTCCTACATCGGTTACAGTAACTTTGACTGTGAAACGTTCGCCGATTTCATTTCGGTTTATGTCAAAGTAATAACTTAAATCATAACTCTCTTGCGGAGCACCATAGATTTCGATTAAATCAATTGTCTTGTTCAAATGCAGGTCGGCACATTGTAGGCTGATAGAAGCAATACCGTCTTTGTCTTCTAATGTCCCTTCAATAGTAAATCGATGTCCCGCTCCGGACTCGATGTGGTCTGTTGCTAATGTCATTGTTGGATTTTGCCCGTCTACATCGGGGTAGTCGTTATCATCACTACATCCCGTACATAGGTTTGCAGTTACAAGAAAAGCCCATAACATGGCACCATACAAATGTTTCTTTTTCATATTTTATTAGTATTTGAAGATTAAACATCTACTCTAATAGAGGACGAATTAAATTCGTTAGTGGTGCAAATGTACGTGAAGAAGAATTAAAATCCTGATATAAATCTTGCAGAAAAGGGAGGTAAATCTTGCAATGCATGATTTATGTATCTAAAATACAGACTTTATTTGTATTTTTGAACCATATTATTTAACAATGTGTACACTGATGCTATGAGAAAGATATTCGTACTTTGGCTCTTGCTGCTGTCGGTTGTTTCATTGGCACAACCTTATTCTGTTAAGCAGCTTGGTATAGAGAAGGGATTATCCAATAATTATGTGGTGAGCATTGCTCAAGACAAACAGGGCTTTCTGTGGTTTGCCACGGAGGAAGGGTTGAACAAATTCGATGGTACCCGTTTCATTACTTATTTGAAGAATGAAGATTTGACAAGGCAGGGTATAACAGGCAATGAACTGAATTGTTTGTTGGATGATCCTCAGGATTCTATCCTTTGGATAGGCACGCAAAGGGCCGGTCTGAATGCGTATGACTATATAAATAACACTTTTCTTTGCTATAGGCATGATGGCGAGAACCCCGAAAGTCTGATAACGGATGATGTTACTAAGATTGTGGCAGCTACAGATGGTAATCTTTGGATTACGACATATTGGCGGGGAGTAGATTATTTCGATAAAAAGGCTGGAAAATTCATTCATTACAATACTCAAACAGTTCCGGGATTGGCTAGCGATAATATTTGGTCGGTTGTTGATGGAGGAGATGGAAAGTTGTATATGGGGCATGTGCATCATGGATTCAGTGTGTTGTCTCTTAAAGATAAAAAAGTAAAGAACTTTATGCATGACCCTGAAGATCCGGTCAGTTTGCCAGGTAATGGGGTAACTTGCATTTATAAGGACTTAAGCGGTAATATTTGGCTGGGAACAGACCGGGGGCTGGCACTGTTCAATCCGGAAGCCGAAAATTTTATCCATTTTCATCATAGTGAGGACGGGGTTCCTCATACCGTATTTGATATCAGACAATTTGATGGGAATAAACTTTGGATTGCCATGGAATTTGGAGGAATAGCCATTTTGGATTTAACGCAACGTATGTTTCTTTCTCCTGACCAAGTGCGTTTTCAATATATAAAGGAAGGGGATGATGAATACAGTCTCTCTAATTCTACTGTACGTTGTTTGTTTCAGGACTCCTTTAAAAATGTATGGGCTGGTATGTGGGGAGGTGGAATTAATTTTCTTAGCCATGAATCTTCCTATTTTAATGTTTATAGTTATTCTCCTATCCAGCATTCGGGTAGTAGCCTGAATAATAAGACAGCAAGTAGTGTATGCGTAGCAAGGGATGGAAAGTTATGGATCGGAACCGATGGGGGAGGCATCAATGTATTTGATAAAGGCAAGCGGGTGGCGGTTTATAAAGAAGAAACCGGTGATTTGACTGATAATTCCATACAGGCTGCACTTTGTGATTCGGAAGGAAACCTTTGGTTTGGATCGTTTATGGGAGGAGTGGATTTTTATGATGTGAAAAAGAAAAGTTTTCACCAGATTTTTCCTAAAGATAAAACAGGGGAAGATGTGCGTGCACTGTATGAAGATGCAGAATATGTATGGATAGGAACTAGTAATGGCATCTATAAGGTACGCTTGCATGATAAAGGCATTGCAGATCATTATACAGTAGAGAATAATCTGGTGAGATGTATCTCGAAAGATAATCTTAATCGTTTATGGATTGGTACTTTCGGAGGAGGATTAGGGGTTTTTGATGAACATTTTCAGTGCGTTAAACTTTTTAACGTGACTTCTCTTTTTCCCTCTAATACTATCAATACTGTTTATATGGATAGTCAGAACAGAATGTGGATAGGAACGGGAGAAGGTCTGGTTTGTTTTCCATCCTCTCAGAGTTGGGACTATAAAGTATATCGCAGTGAGGAGGGTTTGTCCAATGTCCATATACGTGCCATTACGGAAGATAATCATGGAAATATATGGGTGAGCACCAATAAAGGTATCAGCTGCTTGTTGAAAGACAAGGAGGTTTTCTATAATTACGATCATTGGGATAATGTGCCTATGGGCAATTTCATGAGTGGAAGTGTGGCGGAAGCTAAGGATGGAACACTTTATTTTGGCTCAATCAATGGCTTATGCCGTTTTAATCCAGATCAGGTATTGGAAAAACGAGAGTCACCTGCTGCAATTATTACGGAGATGCGTATATTCGGCCCGTTGCGTGATACGGACAGTAATGAAAAGGTGATGGCGCTTGAAGGCCAGTCGGAAGTACGTTTAAGCTATATGCAAAATAACTTCAGCGTCACCTTTAATATACAGAATTATGCCTTGGCCGATCAAGTGGAATATGCTTATATGTTGAAAGGGTTGGAAAATTCATGGTATACAGTAACCGATCCTAATAATGTGACTTTCCGTAATATACCTCCGGGAAATTATTGTTTTCAGGTAAAGACAAGAATACGGAATCAGGAATGGGCGGATGAGATAGCTTCTCTGGATATCCGTATTGACCCGCCTGTATGGCTTACGTGGTGGGCCAAGTTATTTTATATTCTTTCGGGTGTTTCTGTCCTGTATTTTATTCTTCATGCCTATAAAAAGAAACTGGATATGGAGTCTCTCTATGAGTTGGAGAAGAAAAATCATGAGCAGGAACAGGAGCTGAATAATGAGCGTTTACGTTTCTATACCACCCGTTGGCGGAATTAAGCCAGTGCATACTTGACTCTTCCAATGGGTCTATTATTAATGTGATTTAAATATTGCATTGCCGTAAAGGCACTGATTTTACCGATAATTCTTGTAAACAATCCTACT
>ENA-OQCW01000685-OQCW01000685.1-human-gut-metagenome-genome-assembly--contig:-NODE-685-length-17529-cov-1.875589_pt1 | contig 17529 bp, 19 predicted proteins | sample MGYA00242767_ERZ504593 | MGnify/ENA primary metagenome ERZ504593 (study PRJEB26092, sample SAMD00036307) | human gut metagenome | host: Homo sapiens | study: EMG produced TPA metagenomics assembly of... | reverse complement strand
AAGGCAGTGGAATTACTAATATCATTTCAATTATTCTTCAGCAAGCCCAGGATTATGATGTGGCGAAAATAACATGATGGTAAGGAGAAGCAGTTAAGGAAATCCTTATAACCACCTGTAATTTGAGAAGAATATTTTTACCTATTCCTTTTGCTTTTGATAACTGCGCGGGAACAAAGTAAAAATAATGACGAAGTAAACGGAGCATGGCAGCTCCGTTTCATTTGAAAGGAATTAATTAAGCAGGCCGGGGAAAATCCCCTTAATACCAGTAACGATAAATTCAATCCCCAATGCCATCAGCAATAGCCCCATAATACGCGTAATCACGTTGATGCCGGTCTGGCGTAAAACCCGTACCAGCCACGGTGCCATGCGGAACAATCCCCAGCAACATAAAGCGAACAAAGCAATAGCCACAAAGAAACCAAACAGATAGCTAATGCTGTGATAACGCGTACCCCAGACGATGGTAGAACTGATCGCCCCTGGCCCCGCCATCAACGGCAACGCCAACGGCACCACACCAATGCTTTCACGTACCGCGGTTTCTGATTTTTCTTGCTTGTTCTGTTTATCCTCGCCAAGCTTGCCGCTGATCATCGACATCGCTATCGTCACCACCAGGATGCCCCCGGCGATACGGAACGAATCAATTGATATACCAAAAAGTTGCAGAATCGTGTCGCCGAGAAAAAGCGAGATCCACAAGATAATGGCCACAGACAGGTTGGCTGTAAGGTTAGTTTTGTTTCGCGCTGCCGCTGTCTGATAACTGGTCATGCTGATAAAGACGGGAATAATCCCTACCGGGTTGACCAGCGCAAATAACCCGATGAAAAATTTGAAGTAAACGGGAAAATCAAAAAGGGTCTGAATCACGGTTAGCTCCGAAGCAAAAGCCGGATAATGTTAGCCATAAATAAGGTTGAAAAGACGCGCTGACAATACGCCTTTTGACAGCATTTTTCACCTCCTAACTACTTCAAAATTGCTATCATTCGTTATTGTTATCTGGTTGTGCAAAACATGCTAATGTAGCCACCAAATCATACTACAATTTATTAACTGTTAGCTATAATGGCGAAAAGCGATGCTGAAAGGTGTCAGCTTTGCAAAAAATTTGATTTGGATCACGTAATCAGTACCCAGAAGTGAGTAATCTTGCTTACGCCACCTGGAAGTGACGCATTAGAGATAATAACTCTAATGTTTAAACTCTTTTAGTAAATCACAGTGAGTGTGAGCGCGAGTAAGCTTTTGATTTTCATCGGTTAAGCAAATCATCACCGCACTGACTATACTCTCGTATTCGAGCAGATGATTTACTAAAAAAGTTTAACATTATCAGGAGAGCATTATGGCTGTTACTAATGTCGCTGAACTTAACGCACTCGTAGAGCGTGTAAAAAAAGCCCAGCGTGAATATGCCAGTTTCACTCAAGAGCAAGTAGACAAAATCTTCCGCGCCGCCGCTCTGGCTGCTGCAGATGCTCGAATCCCACTCGCGAAAATGGCCGTTGCCGAATCCGGCATGGGTATCGTCGAAGATAAAGTGATCAAAAACCACTTTGCTTCTGAATATATCTACAACGCCTATAAAGATGAAAAAACCTGTGGTGTTCTGTCTGAAGACGACACTTTTGGTACCATCACTATCGCTGAACCAATCGGTATTATTTGCGGTATCGTTCCGACCACTAACCCGACTTCAACTGCTATCTTCAAATCGCTGATCAGCCTGAAGACCCGTAACGCCATTATCTTCTCCCCGCACCCACGTGCAAAAGATGCCACCAACAAAGCAGCTGATATCGTTCTGCAGGCTGCTATCGCTGCCGGTGCTCCGAAAGATCTGATCGGCTGGATCGATCAACCTTCGGTTGAACTGTCTAACGCACTGATGCACCACCCAGACATCAACCTGATCCTCGCGACTGGTGGTCCGGGCATGGTTAAAGCCGCATACAGCTCCGGTAAACCAGCTATCGGTGTAGGCGCGGGTAACACGCCTGTTGTTATCGATGAAACTGCTGATATCAAACGTGCAGTTGCATCTGTGCTGATGTCCAAAACCTTCGACAACGGCGTAATCTGTGCTTCTGAACAGTCTGTTGTTGTTGTTGACTCTGTTTATGACGCAGTACGATGAACGTTTCGCAACCCACGGCGGCTATCTGTTGCAGGGTAAAGAGCTGAAAGCTGTTCAGGATGTTATCCTGAAAAACGGAGCGCTGAACGCGGCTATCGTTGGTCAGCCAGCCTATCAAAATTGCTGAACTGGCAGGCTTCTCTGTACCAGAAAACACCAAGATTCTGATCGGTGAAGTGACCGTTGTTGATGAAAGCGAACCGTTCGCACATGAAAAACTGTCCCCGACTCTGGCAATGTACCGCGCTAAAGATTTCGAAGACGCGGTAGAAAAAGCAGAGAAACTGGTAGCTATGGGCGGTATCGGTCATACCTCTTGCCTGTACACTGACCAGGATAACCAACCGGCTCGCGTTTCTTACTTCGGTCAGAAAATGAAAACGGCTCGTATCCTGATTAACACCCCGGCTTCTCAGGGTGGTATCGGTGACCTGTATAACTTCAAACTCGCACCTTCCCTGACTCTGGGTTGTGGTTCCTGGGGTGGTAACTCCATCTCTGAAAACGTTGGTCCGAAACACCTGATCAACAAGAAAACCGTTGCTAAGCGAGCTGAAAACATGTTGTGGCACAAACTTCCGAAATCTATCTACTTCCGCCGTGGCTCTCTGCCAATCGCGCTGGATGAAGTGATTACTGATGGCCACAAACGTGCGCTCATCGTGACTGACCGCTTCCTGTTCAACAATGGTTATGCTGATCAGATCACTTCCGTACTGAAAGCAGCAGGCGTTGAAACTGAAGTCTTCTTCGAAGTAGAAGCGGACCCGACCCTGAGCATCGTTCGTAAAGGTGCAGAACTGGCAAACTCCTTCAAACCAGACGTGATTATCGCGCTGGGTGGTGGTTCCCCGATGGACGCCGCGAAGATCATGTGGGTTATGTACGAACATCCGGAAACTCACTTCGAAGAGCTGGCGCTGCGCTTTATGGATATCCGTAAACGTATCTACAAGTTCCCGAAAATGGGCGTGAAAGCGAAAATGATCGCTGTCACCACCACTTCTGGTACAGGTTCTGAAGTCACTCCGTTTGCGGTTGTAACTGACGACGCTACTGGTCAGAAATACCCGCTGGCGGACTATGCGCTGACCCCGGATATGGCGATTGTCGACGCCAACCTGGTTATGGACATGCCGAAGTCCCTGTGTGCTTTCGGTGGTCTGGACGCAGTAACTCACGCCATGGAAGCTTATGTTTCTGTACTGGCATCTGAGTTCTCTGATGGTCAGGCTCTGCAGGCACTGAAACTGCTGAAAGAATATCTGCCAGCGTCCTACCACGAAGGGTCTAAAAATCCGGTAGCGCGTGAACGTGTTCACAGTGCAGCGACTATCGCGGGTATCGCGTTTGCGAACGCCTTCCTGGGTGTATGTCACTCAATGGCGCACAAACTGGGTTCCCAGTTCCATATTCCACACGGTCTGGCAAACGCCCTGCTGATTTGTAACGTTATTCGCTACAACGCGAACGACAACCCGACCAAGCAGACTGCATTCAGCCAGTATGACCGTCCACAGGCTCGCCGTCGTTATGCTGAAATTGCTGACCACCTGGGTCTGAGCGCACCGGGCGACCGTACTGCTGCTAAGATCGAGAAACTGCTGGCATGGCTGGAAACGCTGAAAGCTGAACTGGGTATTCCGAAATCTATCCGTGAAGCTGGCGTTCAGGAAGCAGACTTCCTGGCGAATGTGGATAAACTGTCTGAAGATGCATTCGATGACCAGTGCACCGGCGCTAACCCGCGTTACCCGCTGATCTCCGAGCTGAAACAGATTCTGCTGGATAACCTACTACGGTCGTGATTATGTAGAAGGTGAAACTGCAGCGAAGAAAGAAGCTGCTCCGGCTAAAGCTGAGAAAAAAGCGAAAAAATCCGCTTAATCAGTAGCGCTGTCTGGCAACATAAACGGCCCCTTCTGGGGCCGTTTTTTTGTTTACCCAAAGCAACTTTTCCATAAACCGACAGCATTAGCCTTCATCATATTTGCGACGATGTATAACGCCTAAACACAGGGATATTGTACTTTACAGGTCACAAGTCAACGTCGGTGCTTAAGAGCCCTGTGAGGCGTATAGCGGCGTTAAAAAACTGCCGAGAAGGGTATATAGCCCGGAAGAAGTGCGTAAAACGAACTGACAGGATAAAAGTGCCCTGCTCACCCTGTCAGTAAAGAAATTCTTATTAATCGTGGCGATGCCTTTCCTGAATAGCCGTTAATGAGCCGACTTGTAACGCCTCTTTATAGTGTTTACGGCATACAGAAACGTATCGTTCATTACCACCAATTACCACCTGCTCACCTTCGTTATAAGGTCTGCCTGCTTGATCAAGACGCAGCACCATGCTTGCTTTACGGCCACAAAAACAGATGGTTTTTAATTCAACCAGTTTGTCGGACCATGCCAGTAAGTATTGGCTGCCAATAAATAATTCACCTCGAAAATCGGTACGTAAACCATAACAAAGTACGGGTATATCGAGTTGATCGACAACCTCCGATAATTCATATACTTGTTGTCTGGTTAAAAACTGGCATTCATCAACCAGTACGCAATGAATTGCCTGCTGTTCATGTTCCGCACGAATCTCATCAAATAATGATGAATTTTGGTTAAATAATTTTTGCAGGCGATGACAAACCTATACGCGAACTGACTTTCCCGGCACCAAAGCGATCATCAATTTCTGCCGTATATACGACAGTGCGCATGCCGCGTTCCTGGTAATTGTATGAAGATTGCAACAATGCTGTAGACTTACCCGCATTCATTGCGGAATAGTAGAAATATAGCTGTGCCATCAGCCACAGGCCCTCAATGATATGAATTAAAGTTGGCTGGAGTTTATCATAATTCGTCAGTTTTTCAGCTCAACAGTATGCACAGAAGTGGTATATGCGTTCTCCCTTACGAAGCCTTGCATAATCCTTCTGAGCTATCATTACAACTGCCTCGCTTGTTATAAGCGGGTAAATGACTGCTGGTAACTATTCACAATCTTTAACCTGTTGCGCAAGTAATAGCCCTCTGTTGACCTCCAGGAGATAGTGCAATACTAAGTCCCTGCTCTTATTGCGACTGTTCTACTTTTCATCATTCGCTTAATAGGGAATTCTCGTAAACACGACTAATACAGAAGACTGAAAGGTCGTCAGCCTACGATAATCTCCCCATAAAATGTGACATGAATCAGGAAGTTTTAACCTCACGTGCTGCGAAATCATCGGCGCAAATAGGGCTATATGCCGCGTCTTTTCTGGCTAATTTTATGAAAAGATATTTATTGGCGGCACAAAATAAAGAACAATTTTGAATTCCTTACATTCCTGGCTATTGCACAACTGAATTTAAGGCTCTATTATTACCTCAACAAACCACCCCAATATAAGTTTGAGATTACTACAATGAGCGAAGCACTTAAAATTCTGAACAACATCCGTACTCTTCGTGCGCAGGCAAGAGAATGTACACTTGAAACGCTGGAAGAAATGCTGGAAAAATTAGAAGTTGTTGTTAACGAACGTCGCGAAGAAGAAAGCGCGGCTGCTGCTGAAGTTGAAGAGCGCACTCGTAAACTGCAGCAATATCGCGAAATGCTGATCGCTGACGGTATTGACCCGAACGAACTGCTGAATAGCCTTGCTGCCGTTAAATCTGGCACCAAAGCTAAACGTGCTCAGCGTCCGGCAAAATATAGCTACGTTGACGAAAACGGCGAAACTAAAACCTGGACTGGCCAGGGCCGTACTCCAGCTGTAATCAAAAAAGCAATGGATGAGCAAGGTAAATCCCTCGACGATTTCCTGATCAAGCAATAATCTTCTGTGGATTGCACTTGCTTAAAATTCCCGCCATCGGCGGGATTTTTTATTGTCCGGTTTAAGACAATTTAATAAGAATAAGCTATAAAAAAAGCGGCGTCGATTAACTCAACGCCGTTTCGTGGATAACACCGATACGGATGTTACTTCTTAATGCCCATCTCTTCTTCAAGCCAGGCTTTAAATTCCGTGCCAAGGGTGTTATGACGAATACCGTATTCAACGAAGGCCTGCATGTAACCTAATTTATTACCGCAGTCATGGCTCTTCCCTTTCATATGATAGGCTTCAACCGTTTCTTTTTCGATCAGCATATCAATTGCGTCGGTGAGCTGAATTTCATCACCAGCACCCGGAGGTGTTTTTGCCAGCAACGGCCAAATATCCGCGCTAAGTACGTAACGACCCACAATAGCGAGATTAGACGGCGCAACATCCGCTTTTGGTTTTTCAACCACGCCAACCATAGGTACGCTTTCACCCGGCGCTAATTCAACGCCTTTGCAATCCACAACGCCATATGCGGTAACATCAGCAACCGGTTCAACCATGATCTGGCTATGACCCGTTTCATCAAAGCGGCGGATCATCTCTGCCAGGTTATCCTGTGACAAATCGGATTCATATTCATCCAGAATAACGTCAGGCAAAATAACAGCCACAGGTTCATCACCCACTACCGGGTGAGCACACAATACCGCGTGTCCCAGGCCTTTCGCCAGCCCCTGACGAACTTGCATAATAGTCACGTGCGGCGGACAAATAGACTGCACTTCATCAAGCAGTTGACGTTTTACACGTTTTTCCAGCATTGCTTCCAGTTCAAAACTGGTATCAAAGTGGTTTTCAATAGAGATTTTTAGATGAGTGAGTAACCAGCACAATTTCAGTAATGCCAGCCGCAATACATTCATTCACGACGTATTGAATTAATGGCTTATCGACAAGTGGCAGCATCTCTTTCGGGATGGCTTTCGTCGCCGGCAACATCCTGGTTCCTAATCCCGCAACGGGGATAACGGCTTTTTTGACTTTCGTATTAATGGCAGCCATTTAAATTCTCCTGGACTGTTCGTGTTTTGAACGTGTTCATATTTCTGTATCGCATCCCAGTATATCAGCACCCCGAAGGGGCTAAGTTCTGAAAAGGATGCGAGTTAGCATAATTAAGACAATTACTTATACGAATGGCGACGATAGTACCACCAGCCGACATTAGCTGGTAATGCAAATTTAGCCCGCGTTATCGTTTGCTCATTCTGCAGACAACATCAAGCGCAGCCGACCACCGGTTCCCCATATTTGGCATTGCCAGGCATCGCATCGCTGGCTCAATTGATTCAAATAAGCGTTACCTAAAGTGCCTAACGGAACACCATTACTGATTTGCACCTGGTGTTCGCCGGTATTTAACGTCGCATTCAGCCCCGCAGAAACCAGAATGAGATTTTTCAGTTCGCGATGATAATAGCCAACTAATAGCGGAAACTGCCCCGGCAGATTGGCCTGACGGAGTAAATGGTTTACCTGCTTCAATAACGCGCCCAACTCTGGCAACCGTTGATTTTGGTGTGCAAGCTGTTCCTGTAATAATCCGTTAAACAATGCGCGTAATAACAAGGCAGCAAGTACGCCATTATGTCCAGCTCGGGTGACATCAAGGCAATAAAATGCCAGATCGTTTTCCGAAAGTGCTGCAATATCAAGCACCAGGCCGGGTTTGTCCGCGGCAACCAATTGACGATAATTAACCCGGCAATGGGAAATCACCTGCTGAACCGGCGGTTGCAATTCCTGTAATAATTTCGCCGCTGCGGCAGGGTTATCAACCATTGCATCCCAGTCGCGAAAAAGCCTCTCCTCTTCCTCAACGCGGGAATTAAACATGCTGGGATAGAGACAGGCAAAAACCATCTCGCGCAAGCGATTCAGATCTTTAACTGGTTTCAGCAAAACATCTTCAACGCCCAGACGTAACGCTTTGGCAATATCTGCCATATTTTCAGTGGCAGATATCACCAGAACCGGTGTCTGGTCACCTCTGTTACGTATATGCTCCAGCAATTTAAGCCCGTTCATTCGTGGCATCGCGATATCACATATCATCAGGTCTGGAGTGAAACCTCCCAGCAACTCAAGGGCATCCACCCCATCAGCCGCCAGTACCGTTGTCGCTCCCAATGAGGAAAACCACGAATCCAGAAGCGAGCGAAATACCTGCTCATCTTCAACAATGAGAATCTGTTTTCCGACCAATGGCTGCGTCATGTTCTCTCCCCTGACTGGCTTTACTCAATAGTGGCATGCTATTGCCACCTGCGCCTGTCAGAATTAACTTAAGTGTAGATAAAATTCTGGTCAAATGTTGGTGCGTACCAACGGCAAAAGTTCGTCCATTTTCTTTTCCACTGCCAGCTGCCCAGCCGCAATGGCAGCGTGCGCGCGATGGAAATCAAGCGTAGATATTTGCGGGCAAACAGGTTGAATCAGAATATCGGGCGGATCACCTGCCATGCGGTTCCTTTTAAGGCGGTTCTCCAGCACCTGGATAGAAGTGGTCATAATCTCTGTTGCCGTTGGCGCTGTCACCGCCCGACGTGTCGTTATGCTGCCCAACCTTTCTTTCAGACGCGCATGCCACGGCAGAGAATCACCATTCTCGCTATTTTCTTCACTGACATTAAAGGAGAGCAGATCTTGTTGCATCAAATGAGCATCGTGCTGCAGGTCGACCGCTATCACAATATCAGCACCCAATGCACGCGTGAGCGAAATAGGAATTGGGTTAACTACAGCGCCATCAACCAGCCAATAGCCGTTATGCGCAACGGGTGCCATTAGTCCTGGAATACTGCATGATGCACGAATAGCAAGATGGAGATCGCCTTCAGTAAACCATAATTCGCGCCCAGTACTTAAATTGGTGGCAACAGCCGCGAAGCGACGGGAACAATTTTCGATCTCTGTTTCCGGCATTATTTCGCGATATTGATTGAAGACACGCTCGCCGCGCAGTAACCCACCGCGCTGCCAGGAGAGATCCATCAGGCGTAAAACATCCCAATAACTGAAAGAGGTTACCCAATCTTCCAGCGCAGATAATCGATCGCATGCATAGGCAGCGCCCACCAGCGAACCAATTGAACATCCTGCAACGATATCAATTTCAATACCCACATTTTTTTAGCGCATTAATAACGCCAATATGCGACCAACCTCTCGCCGCGCCAGATCCCAGCGCCAGCCCTATTTTTATCTTTCTCATTATTCCCGCAAGATTCCCCTGGAATGCAATCGTAGCAACATCGCTACTGCTCGGTTAACATAGTGCTACTCAGGCGGTTAATACGCCGTTATTGTTTCCAGGGAGATTATTTGTGTCTCAGCTTTGTCCCTGTGGTAGTGCTGTCGAGTATAGCCTATGTTGCCACCCTTATGTGTCTGGTGAAAAGGTTGCACCTGATCCAGAACATCTCATGCGTTCGCGTTACTGCGCTTTTGTGATGCAAGACGCAGATTATTTAATAAAGACCTGGCATCCATCTTGTGGAGCGGCGGCGTTACGTGCCGAATTGATTGCCGGATTTGCGCATACTGAATGGTTGGGATTGACCGTATTTGAACATTGTTGGCAGGACGGCGACAATATCGGTTTTGTCAGTTTTGTTGCGCGATTTACCGAAGGTGGCAAAACAGGTGCAATCATTGAACGTTCGCGATTTTTGAAAGAAAACGGTCAATGGTACTATATTGACGGTACACGTCCGCAGTTTGGCCGCAACGATCCCTGCCCTTGTGGTTCAGGTAAAAAATTTAAAAAGTGCTGCGGCCAATAATGGTTGACGGTACGGTTTAGCAAACACTCTCAACAAGGTTTTTCCAGCAATGCAATCACTCCAACGTAAAGTTCTGCGTACTATTTGTCCGGACCAAAAAGGTCTGATCGCACGTATTACCAATATTTGCTACAAGCACGAGTTAAATATCGTACAGAACAATGAATTTGTTGATCACCGTACCGGGCGCTTTTTTATGCGCACGGAACTGGAAGGAATTTTTAATGATTCCACCCTGCTGGCGGATCTCGACAGCGCATTGCCAGAAGGCTCCGTACGTGAGCTGAATCCTGCTGGTCGTCGCCGGATAGTGATTCTGGTCACTAAAGAGGCGCATTGCCTTGGCGATTTGTTGATGAAAGCCAATTACGGCGGCCTGGATGTCGAAATCGCGGCAGTTATTGGTAACCACGATACTTTACGTTCTCTGGTTGAGCGTTTTGATATTCCGTTTGAGCTGGTAAGTCATGAAGGATTAAGCCGCAACGAGCACGATCAAAAGATGGCGGATGCCATTGATGCTTATCAGCCTGACTACGTGGTGCTGGCGAAGTATATGCGGGTATTAACGCCAGAATTTGTGGCACGCTTCCCGAATAAGATCATCAATATTCACCATTCATTCCTGCCAGCGTTTATCGGCGCACGTCCTTATCACCAGGCCTATGAACGTGGCGTGAAGATTATTGGCGCAACCGCTCACTATGTGAATGACAATCTGGACGAAGGTCCAATCATCATGCAGGACGTTATTCATGTCGATCATACCTACACAGCTGAAGATATGATGCGCGCAGGTCGTGACGTCGAGAAAAACGTCTTAAGTCGCGCACTCTACAAAGTACTGGCGCAGCGCGTCTTTGTTTACGGTAATCGGACGATTATTCTTTAATCGCCAGCAAAAATAACTGGTTACCTTTAATCCGTTACGGATGAAAATTACGCAACCAGTTCATTTTTCTCAACGTAACACTTTACAGCGGCGCGTCATTTGATATGATGCGCCCCGCTTCCCGATGAGGGAGCAGGCCAGTAAAAAGCATTACCCCGTGGTGGGGTTCCCGAGCGGCCAAAGGGAGCAGACTGTAAATCTGCCGTCATCGACTTCGAAGGTTCGAATCCTTCCCCCACCACCATCTCAAGCATTACCTCAAAATTTGAATTACCCCTGGTGGGGTTCCCGAGCGGCCAAAGGGAGCAGACTGTAAATCTGCCGTCATCGACTTCGAAGGTTCGAATCCTTCCCCCACCACCATCACTTTCAAAAGTCCGTGAACTCTCAAACGAATCCGCGATTAAATATTCTGCCCATGCGGGGAAGGATGGGAAGCTTCGACCAAGGTGCGACTCGAGCGCCAGCGAGAAAGCGTTGCCGCAGGCAACGACCCGAAGGGTGAAGCGCGCAGCGCTGAGTAATCCTTCCCCCACCACCATCACTTCCTGTAAATACTCAAAACCAGTTACTCCGAGCTAATTCTGCCCAATGGCACCGCGTTTACCGGACCTACAATATCCATCCCTGTAGGTCGGATAAGCGAAGCGCATCCGACAACTCACCCCGTACCGTGCCCATAAAAAACCCCGCCGAAGCGGGGTCTATGCAAACTAAAATTCGCTTAGTGACGAGCGCGCACCAGCTGATACTTACGTGTCAGATACTCCACCGGTACGCTCCAGATGTGCACCAGACGTGAGAACGGGAACAGCAAGAATAACGTCATCCCCAGCACCAGGTGCAGACGGAAGATAAACGCCACGCCATCAAGATGTTGAGAAGCGCCACCGTGGAAGGTCACCACCGACTGCGCCCAGCCAACCAGTTTCATCATCTCGCTACCGTCCATATGCTGGGCGGAGAACGGAATGGTCAGCAAGCCCAGAGCGCATTGGATAACCAGCAGAGACAGGATCAGGATATCCGCTCCGGTAGTCGTTGCACGCACGCGTGGGCTGAACAGACGACGTTTCAGCAACAGCACGCCGCCAATCAGACACAGCACGCCGCTGGCACCACCAGCAAACATCGCCATTTTCTGTTTCACTTCAATCGGCAGCCAGGCTTCATACATCCAGTGCGGCGTCAGCATACCGAAGAAGTGACCGACAAAAATCCCCAGAATACCGATATGGAACAGGTTCGACGCCAGGTTCATCCCTTTGCGATCCAGCATCTGGCTGGACGCCGCGCGCCAGGTGTACTGCCCGTAGTCATAACGTAGCCAGCTACCAATCAGGAAGACCGCCCCGGCTATGTACGGGTAGATATCAAAGAAGAACATATTCAGGAATTGCATTAGTGCTGTCCTCCGGTGGTGATATTCAGATATTGCGGCGCGACGGCACCGGCAAAGCGACGTTGATGGGCAGTGATGGCTGAATCACCGCAGCCTTTGTCAGCAAAGAATTTAACCTGCTCTTCTTCCCAGACGGCATCCAGCGCCTGCGGCGTATCGTCGCGCGCTTCGTCGGCAATTTTTTCCGCCACTTTGTCGCTGTCGATTGCGGTATTCGCCAGTTTCAGCAGCAGATCAAACAGCACGGCATAACGGCTTTCACGCTGTTGCAGACGCGCGCAGAGCAATGCCAGAATCGGCGCGATATCTTTCAAACCTTCCACGGCTTCGCTTTGCGGCAGCTGCGCCAGATACTCCAGGTACAGCGGCAGATGGTCCGGCAATTCGCGGCTGTTTAACTGCAAACCGCGCTGCTCGTACTGTGCCAGCAGGTCCACCATCGCCTGACCGCGATCGCGGGATTCCCCGTGAACGTGTTCAAACAGCAACAGCGACGTTGCGCGACCACGATCGAACAGTTCGCTGTACTGGGCCTGGGCATCGAGCGGATCCAGCGCCGTTAAATCGCGCAGGAAAATGCCCAGCGCATGGGCATCTTCTTTCGACAAATTTTCCGACGCGGCAATCGCCTCGAACATCTCCTGTTGATGCTGCCATAAGGCAGCATCCGGATATTCAAGGAGACGCGATACAATCACGAGTTCGATCATGGATGCGGCTCCGTTTTGCTGGTTACGTCGATGGCATCGATACGACGGCTGTTGAACAGATTGAATTTGGTATCTGAACCGTGGCAGCCATCACCAAAGGTAAAGCCGCAGCCATTTTTCTCCGGGAATGCTTCCCGCGCCAGTTCACGATGACTGCTTGGTACCACAAAGCGATCTTCGTAGTTGGCAATCGCCAGATAACGATACATTTCCTGTGCCTGGGCTTCGGTCAGACCGACCTCTTCCAGCGCACGGGTATCCACTTTCCCGTCAACGGTTTCAGCACGTTTATAATGACGCATCGCCAGCATACGTTTCAGCGCGCGCAGTACCGGTTTGGTATCACCGGCGGTCAGCAGATTCGCCAGATACTGTACCGGAATACGCAGGCTTTCGACGTCTGGCAGAATGCCGTTGCTACCTAGCTCACCCGCGTCTGCTGCAGACTGAATCGGAGACAGAGGCGGCACGTACCAGACCATCGGCAGTGTGCGATATTCTGGATGCAGCGGCAGCGCCAGTTTCCATTCCATTGCCATTTTATAAACCGGCGACTGCTGTGCGGCTTCAATAACACTCAGCGGAATACCGTCTTTAATCGCCTGCTCGATGACTTTCGGATCGTTCGGATCGAGGAACACCTCCAGCTGACGCTGGTAGAGATCTTTCTCGTTCTCGGTGCTGGCTGCACGTTCAATGGCGTCCGCATCGTACAACAGCACGCCGAGATAACGGATACGACCGACACAGGTTTCAGAGCACACCGTCGGCTGACCCGCTTCAATACGCGGATAGCAGAAGATGCACTTCTCAGACTTACCGCTCTTCCAGTTGAAGTAGATTTTTTGTACGGGCATCCGGTGATGCACATACGCCAGCCACGGCATTTATCCTGGTCGATCAGGACGATGCCATCTTCTTCACGCTTGTAAATCGCACCGCTCGGGCAGGTCGCCACACATGCCGGGTTCAGGCAGTGTTCGCACAGGCGCGGCAAATACATCATGAAGGTGTTTTTCCGAACTGGCTATACATCGCCTTCTGGATGTTGTCGAAGTTCTTGTCTTTCGCCAGCTTGTCAAACTCACCGCCCAGGTCATCTTCCCAGTTAGGCCCTTTTCGATTTTCGCCATCCGTTCCCCGGTAATCAGCGAACGCGGACGGGCAATCGGCTGCGATTTGCTGCCTTCCGGCGCGGTATGCAGGTTCTGATAATCAAAATCGAACGGCTCGTAATATCGTCGATCCCCGGCAGATGCGGGTTAGCAAAGATTTTACCCAGCAGCATGGCTCGGTTACCCATGCGCGGTTGCAGTTTGCCATTGATTTTACGGATCCAGCCGCCTTTGTATTTTTCCTGGTTTTCCCAGTCAGTCGGGAAGCCCTGGCCCGGCTTGGTTTCCACGTTGTTGAACCACGCGTATTCCACGCCTTCACGGCTGGTCCAGACGTTTTTACAGGTAACTGAACAGGTGTGGCAGCCGATGCACTTATCGAGATTCAGCACCATGCCGACTTGTGAACGAATTTTCATTTTACGCTCTCCTGTACCTGGTCATTGCCTTCGCCATCTAACCAGTCAATGTTCTTCATCTTACGCACTACAACAAACTCATCGCGGTTAGAACCTACGGTGCCGTAGTAGTTAAAGCCGTATGCCAGATGGGCATAGCCGCCGATCATATGCGTCGGTTTCGGCGTGATACGGGTGACCGAGTTATGGATACCACCACGCTGTTGGGTAATTTCCGAACCAGGCAGGTTAACGATACGTTCCTGCGCGTGGTACATCATGGTCATCCCTGCCGGAACACGCTGGCTGACAACCGCACGGGCAGTCAGAGCACCGTTGCTGTTGAATACTTCAATCCAGTCGTTATCGGCGATACCCAGATCTTTGGCATCGGCTTCACTCAACCAGACCACCGGACCACCGCGACCTAAAGTCAGCATCAGCAGGTTGTCGCTGTAGGTGGAGTGGATACCCCCACTTCTGGTGCGGCGTCAGGAAGTTGAGCGCTTTTCCGGGTTGCCGTTGGATTTCTGGCCTATCACTTCTTTCACCGAACGGGTGTCGATTCGGCGGACGATAAACCAGCAGGCTTTCACCGAAATCACGCATCCACTGGTGATCCTGATACAGTTGCTGACGACCAGAGAGCGTACTGCCATGGGATCAGCTCGTGAACGTTGGTGTAACCGGCGTTGTTAAGAAATCGTGTTCATCTTCAAGGCCAGACCAGGTCGGGCTTGGAGATGATTTTGCGCGGCTGTGCCTGAATATCGCGGAAGCGAATCTTCTCGTCTTCTTTATTCAGCGCCAGATGCGTATGGTCACGACCGGTAAACTCGCTCAGGGCAGCCCAGGCTTTCACGGCTACCTGACCGTTGGTTTCCGGTGCCAGCGTCAGGATCATCTCTGCCGCATCAATTGGCGGTGTTCAGCATCGGCTGGCCTTTTGCCGGGGCCTTCCGCTTTGGTGTAGTTGAGCTTACGCAGCAGATCCATCTCGCTCTGGGTGTTCCAGGCAATCCCTTTACCGCCATTACCGATTTTCTCCATCAGCGGGCCGATAGAGGTAAAGCGTTCGTAAGTCGCCGGATAATCGCGCTCTACGACCATAATGTGCGGTGCAGTTTTGCCTGGGATCAGGTCGCATTCGCCTTTTTTCCAGTCTTTCACATCCAGCGGCTGCGCCAGTTCAGCGGCAGAGTCGTGCTGGATAGGCAGCGTGACGATGTCGGTTTCTTTACCCAGATGGCCGACGCACACTTCGGAGAATTTCTTCGCGATGGCTTTGTAGATTTCCCAGTCGCTTTTCGCTTCCCAGGCCGGATCGACCGCCGCAGACAGCGGGTGAATAAACGGATGCATATCCGAAGTATTCATGTCGTCTTTTTCGTACCAGGTCGCCGTCGGCAAAATGATGTCGGAATAGAGACAGGTGCTCGACAGACGGAAGTCCAGCGTAACCACCAGATCCAGCTTGCCTTCCAGACCATTGTCCTGCCAGTCCACTTCTTCCGGCTTCACGCCGCCCTGCTGCCCCAGATCTTTACCCTGGATACCGTGCTCCGTCCCCAGCAGGTACTTGAGCATAAACTCATGACCTTTACCGGAAGAACCGAGCAGGTTAGAACGCCAGATAAACAGGTTGCGCGGGTGGTTTTTACCGTTTTCTGGTTGTTCTGCCGCAAAACGGATGGAACCCTCTTTCAGGGATTTCACCGTATAGTCCACCGGATTCATCCCGGCTTTTTCCGCTTCGCCAGCGATAGTCAGCGGATTAGTGCCTAACTGCGGTGCAGACGGCAGCCAGCCCATGCGTTCGGCACGGACGTTAAAGTCGATCAGGTGTCCGGTATAACGGGATTTATCCGCCATCGGTGACAGCAACTCTTCCGCCGTGACGGTTTCATAACGCCACTGGCTGGAGTGGTTATAGAAATAAGAAGTGCTGTTCATGTGACGCGCCGGACGCTGCCAGTCAAGGGCAAACGCCAGCGGCTGCCAGCCGGTTTGCGGACGCAGTTTTTCCTGACCTACATAGTGCGCCCAGCCGCCCCCGCTCTGACCGACACAGCCGCAGAAAATCAGCATGTTGATCAGACCACGATAGTTCATATCGAGGTGATACCAGTGGTTCAGCCCCGCACCGACGATAATCATCGAACGACCGTGCGTTTTATCAGCGTTATCGGCAAATTCACGGGCGATGGTTTCAATATACTGGCGCGGCACGCCGGTAATTTGCTCACCCCAGGCTGGGGTGTACGGTTTGATTTCAGCGTAATCTTTCGCGCTGTTTTCATCTTCCAGCCCGCGATCGAGGCCATAATTCGCCAGTACTAAATCATAAACGCTGACCACCGGACAGGTGTTGCCATCGGCTAATGTCAGGTTGTTAACGGGTAATTGACGCACCAGGACAGGATCATGTTTTACGCTACGAAAATGCGGATTTTCAATGCCGCCAAAGTAGGGGAAGGCCACGCCTGCAACGGCATCATGTTGACCGAGCAGAGTTAACGACAATTCGGTTTCCGTACCGGCGGCAATGGATTCCAGATTCCATTTGCCTTTTTCTCCCCAGCGAAAACCAATCGAACCGTTCGGCACCACCAGTTCACCTGCTGTATTAACTGCTACGGTTTTCCACTGCGGATTGTTGCTTTCGCCCAGTCCATCTACCAGGTCAGACGCGCGGATCATGCGCCCGGGAACGTAGCTACCATCGCCGCGAGGTTCCAGCATTACCAGCATCGGCATGTCGCTGTAGCGGCGGCAGTAGTTGATAAAATAGTCGCTGGGATTATCGAGATGAAACTCTTTTAAAATCACATGGCCCATTGCCATAGCCAGGGCGCTATCAGTGCCTTGTTTCGGTGCCAGCCACTGGTCGCACAATTTGGCCACTTCAGAGTAGTCAGGGGTAATGGCGATGGTTTAGTGCCTTTGTAGCGTACTTCGGTAAAGAAGTGGGCGTCCGGCGTACGTGTCTGCGGTACGTTAGACCCCCGAGGCGATGATGTAGCTGGAGTTATACCAGTCGGCAGATTCCGGTACGTCGGTTTGCTCGCCCCAGGTCATCGGCGAGGCAGGCGGCAGGTCGCAATACCAGTCGTAGAAGCTTAAACAGGTGCCACCTAATAGTGACAGATAACGTGTTCCGGCGGCGTAAGAAACCATCGACATCGCCGGGATCGGCG
>ENA-OQCW01000684-OQCW01000684.1-human-gut-metagenome-genome-assembly--contig:-NODE-684-length-17549-cov-8.716680_pt1 | contig 17549 bp, 19 predicted proteins | sample MGYA00242767_ERZ504593 | MGnify/ENA primary metagenome ERZ504593 (study PRJEB26092, sample SAMD00036307) | human gut metagenome | host: Homo sapiens | study: EMG produced TPA metagenomics assembly of... | reverse complement strand
TAAAAAGATATAGGGAGTCCGAAAAAGAAAGGGATTAGAATCATTTCTTTTTCGGATTCCCTTTTATATTGTTTAGAAAGCTTCGCTTCCCTGTCTTTGTCCCATCCGATGCCAGTTGATGAAACCGTAGATGTCATTTACGAAAAAGGCAATAAAATCACTTTGTAATCTTAAGAAAAACTTTCATAATTTTTAAGATTAAAATGTGGATCTGTCTTATATAATGATATTCGTTGAACTAAAATTACAGATTACAAAATTTCGAAATCCAGTCCTTTTTTCTGGAAAAACTTCTGTACCATGTTGTCCCAGGCGTGTTCCAGCGACTTGTCCATGGAGAAGGATTTGAAAGATGTACCGGTAATGCATTGAAGTCCGGTGGAATCATAGCGGAGATTCAAATAGAGTCCCTGAATGTCATCGGCATTCAGGCCGAGTTCATTCTGCTCGATAAGGCGGGCAATATTTTTCGGAGACAGACTGAATACAAAACGAAATCCAAGCGGAGTCTTTTTCCCTTTGATCAGGGAGAAGCAGTATTCCCGAAGCTGCTTCCAGTAAGCGTATTCAGGGAGTGTGCCCATTTGTTCCAGTTCTTCAGAAGTATAAAAGTTTTTTTGAATAAAACCGTCTATTTTGAACGTATTGAATGTCATGATCTCTCCTTCGATCAGAAGGAATGAATCGAAGGTGTCCATCAGAAGAAGATGAGACATACAGGCTTTGACATTCGTCAGTTTTAACGCGATCATAAGGATGTCCTCCTGATAAAAAATATAAGTATTGATTTCTCTATCATACCATAAAAAAGAGAAAAAAACACAGGCAAAAATATTGATTGTAAGAAAATTGTATAGTATCCTATTATAGACTGTGTAGTCAAAAAGAAAGGATAACAGCATGAAAAAAGAAGAAAAGACAAAACAGACTTGTGAAAAAATTGTACATGCAGCTACGATCGAGTTTGGAAGCAGATCTTACGATGCGGTTTCGCTGAATGCGATATGCGGTAAGTATCAGATTGCAAAAGGGCTGATCTACCATAATTTTAAAAATAAAGATGAGCTATATCTGTACTGTGTGAAGAAAAGCTTCGAAAAGTTGATGAGTTATCTGGAGGAAGGGAAAGAAGAGGCAAAGACAGCAAGGGAAGAAATCCGTATTTTTTTGGAGAGACGGGAAGTGTTTTTTGCTGAAAATCCGTATGACAGAAATATATTTTTTAATGTGATGTTATATCCGGCAGAGCATTTAAAAGAAGCACTTTTTGGTGTGATGGAAAGATATGATGCCTATATAAGAGAGCAATACCGGCATTTGCTGTCCAAGATTCGTTTAAGAGAGGGAATCAGTATGGAAATGGCAGTAGAATATCTGAGTCTGTTTCAGAATATGTACAATGGATATTACCAGAATAAAGCAAGCCGTACAGGAGATTTTTCCCGATTTATAGAAGAACATAATCTGAAGATATCAGAGTTATTGGATATTATTTTATATGGAATCAGTACAGAAGAGAAGGGCAGTTAATATGGAAGAAATGAAATTTGAAGAATTGACAGAGTTGAAAGAACCGGAGAGGCTTTTAGAATCAGCGATGCCGTTTCAGAAGCTGATCATGCAGTATCAGTGTGCACTGCTGGAAGTTAAGACAAAATTTGAAGTGTTGAATCACGAATTATCGATCAATTCTGATCAGAATCCAATCTTATCAATTGAAAGCAGAATCAAGAAACCGATTAGTATCCTGGAGAAGATGAAAAGAAAAAATATAGAGATCAGTGTACAGGCCATAGAAGAAAATATCTGTGATATTGCAGGTATCCGTGTGATCTGCTGTTTTCCGAAAGATATCTATACGCTTGCGGAAAAAATATGTGAGCAGGATGATATCAGACTGATCGAGAGAAAGGACTATATCAAGAATCCAAAACCAAACGGTTACAGAAGTCTGCATCTGATTTTGGAAGTACCGGTATTTTTTATGAATGAGAAAAAACCGATGAAGGTAGAAGTGCAGATGCGTACGATCGCGATGGATTTTTGGGCAAGTATAGAACATAAACTGTATTATAAGAAACAGACGGACGGATTTCCGGATTCTGTTTCAGAAGATCTGGGAATCTGCGCAGAACAGCTCCATACGATCGACATGAAAATGCAAGAGATCAGCGAGAGAATCTATCATCAGGAACGTTGACTTTTAAGCATGGAAAACGTATTATAAAATAAGATAAGATGGTAAGAATAAGGGGACAAAAGATACGGATGAAGAGACAGAAAAAAAAAACATGTGATAATCGGAGCCGGTGCAGTCGCAGTGCTTGCTGCAGTTACCCTGATCGCGGAAGGAATCAGCTATTTTTCCGCTGAAACAGTGGATACGAAGGAGGGACTTGCGATCATAAAAGCGACAGAAAAAGAAAATGTAAAAGATATTGAAAAAAAGATCAACAAGCTGGACACGAAAGACAAGCTGGAAAGTCAGGAAGCAAGTGGTGAGATCAACTATAAGAGCTTATTTTCCAGTTCGGTCGTGATGGGAGATTCGATTTCTGAGGCATTTACAGAGTATGATCTTTTGAATGCATCCAGTGTGGTTGCCAAGATCGGAGTAGAATTGGATGAGCTGGATGATCAGATAAAAACAGTGGCAGACATTAACCCTCAGGTTATTTTTCTTTCCTATGGGATGAATGACGTGATTGCAACAAATGGGGATACGGATTTATTTATCAAAGAGTATAAAGCAGTGATCGACCAGCTGCGTAAAAAATTGCCGGATACAACTTTGTATGTGAATTCTATCTTCCCGGTCAGTGCGGCGAAGCAGGAAGAAAAGCCTGTATTTCAGAAGATTCCGGAGTACAATGCGGCACTGCAGAAGATGTGTGATGAGAATCAGATTGCATTTTTAGATAATACTTCGCTGGTTTCAGATACTTATTATGAAGAGGATGGAATTCATTTCAAGGCGGATTTTTATCCAATCTGGCTCAAACGTATGGCGGAGGTAGCAACTTTATGACAGATAAGATAAAAAATCTCAAAAAAACAGTGGTGATCAAGTATGCACTGGTGGCAGTGATCGTTGTTTACGTGGCACTGTTATTGATTTTCACCAGCGGCAGTACGAAGAGCTTTGCTGCGGTAGAGAAAAAAGTAGAGGCATCTCTGGATACGAAGGCTATGAAAAAAGCAGGAGTGCAGGGGCTGAAGCGTTATTATGGGCTCAACAGTGCAGATTATGAAGGTGTAATGCTCTACACGGCAGAATCCAGTATGTCAGCACAGGAGATCTTACTGGTCAAAACAAAGACCACGGAACAGGCAGAAGAGGTAAAGGCAGCTGTAGAACAGCGCCGTGCGAACAGAAGGAATGACTTTGACGGTTATGCGCCTGACCAGGTGCAGCTTTTGGATGAAGCTCAGATTTCTGTAAGAGGGAAGTTCGTATTTTACGCAGTCTCTCCAAAAGCAGAGACTTATAAGTCTGTTTTTTCCAAAAGTTTATAGAAACGCAGGGGGAACAAAAGATGCTGTTTAGCAGTATAACATTTTTATTTGTATTTCTGCCGATTGTACTGGCAGTATATTTTCTTGTTCCGTATCGGTTCAAGAATCTGGTCATGCTGATCGCAAGCCTTTTCTTTTATGCATGGGGAGAGCCTGTTTATGTCATTTTGATGATTCTATCCATTTGTCTGAACTATGTGTGCGGTCTGGATATTGCCGAAAAGGCAGATGATGACAGAAAAAAACGAAACAGTCTGATTTTTGCGGTGGTTGTAAACCTGCTGCTTCTTGGCTTTTTCAAATATTACGGCTTTTTGATGGAATCGGTGAATGCAGTTCTTCCGTTTGATATTCCATACAGAGAACTGCCGCTTCCGATCGGGATTTCTTTTTATACATTTCAGGCGCTTTCCTACATTATCGATGTATATCGGGGGGAGGTAAAGCCGCAGAAAAAGCTGATGTATTTTGCACTTTATATTTCTATGTTCCCGCAGCTGATCGCAGGACCGATCGTGCGGTATGTGGATATTGAGGAGCAGTTGGAGCACAGATCTATGAACGTGACCAAGTTCGGACAGGGAGCCATGTATTTTATGCGGGGACTTGCCAAAAAGGTAATTCTTGCAAATACGACAGGAGCGGTTTTTGAGCAGATCGCAGCGATGCATCTGGGCAGCTATTCGGTGATGACTGCGTGGATCGGATGTATTTCTTATGCATTCCAGATTTATTTTGATTTCGGCGGATATTCGGATATGGCGATCGGTCTTGGAAAGATGTTCGGATTTGAGTTTTTGGAGAACTTCCATTACCCGTATGTATCTACGAGTGTGACAGAATTCTGGAGAAGATGGCATATATCTCTGAGTACCTGGTTCCGTGAGTATGTGTATATTCCACTGGGAGGAAACCGCAAAGGAGACTCCAGAACGATCACCAATCTTCTGATCGTCTGGATGCTGACCGGATTCTGGCATGGTGCGGCATGGAATTTTGTCGCATGGGGACTGTATTATGGAATTATATTGATTCTGGAAAAATTTGTATGGGGACAATATGTGGAAAAGTGGCCGGGTGCAGTACGGCATATTTATGCGATGGTGCTGATACTGATCGGATGGGTACTGTTCTTTAGCCCGTCACTTGGTTATGCCCTGAAGTATGTAGGTGTGATGTTTGGAATCGGTGCCAGCGGGCTTATGGACAAGCTGGGCTGGTTTTATCTGCTCTCCAACTGGCTGATCTATCTGATGGCAGTGCTGGGATCCTCCTCCATTGGATACAGACTGATGAGAAATATTCAGAGGGCTCCTGGAAGCAGAGTTGGAAAATATATAATGACAGGTGTGATGTATCTGGTCATGTTTGCACTTTCGCTGGCATTTCTGGTGACACAGTCATTTAATCCGTTTTTATATTTTAGATTTTAGGTGAGCATATGTCAGAAAGAAGAAAACAAGGAAAAGAAAAAGAATCGAATATGTGATCGGAATCGGATTCCTTATCTGTGTATTCGGGATCGGGATCATCAATCTGCTCCTTCCGTCAAAAAAAATCTCAGAAGAGGAAAACCGCGGATTACAGCAAAAGCCGGAGCTTTCAGTCAGCGCGGTTACTTCCGGGAGCTATATGGATCAGTATGAGAAGTATCAGGTCGATCAGTTTATGGGAAGAAATATGTGGCGCAGTCTGAAAGTCGGATTTAGCAGACTGGCAGGAAGTAAAGAGGAAAATGGTGTTTTTATCGGGAAAAAAGGACAGCTTTTGGAAGACATTGCAGTTCCCGATCAGGATGTATTGAAAGCAAATATGAAAGCCATCCAGAGTTTTAGTCAGAAATATTCTGATATTCCGGTGAATATGCTGTTAGTTCCGGATGCGGCGAATATTTTAAGCGACAGGCTTCCGTTTACCGCTACAGTTGCCGATCAGAGCCAGTATATCGCACAGGTGAAAAAAGAACTGGGGGACAGTGTACAGTGGATCGATGCGGTAAAGCCATTGACCAGACACAGTGATGAGAAGATTTATTATAAAACAGACCATCACTGGACGGCAAAAGGGGCATACTACGTTTTTCAGGAAGCAGCCAGGACATTGAACCTGGAAGAACAGGAGACAGAATATGCTTCTTATCCGATCACAACGGATTTTAATGGTTCATTGGCATCTAAGAGCGGATGCCGTCTGAATGAGAAAGAGCAGATTGATATTTATGTACCAAAGACAGAAGACAATGATGTTGTCGTCAACTATGTGGATGAGCAGAAGAAAACAGCGTCTTTGTATGATTCATCGAAATTAAACAGCAGAGATAAATATGCAGTGTACCTGGGAGGCAACTTTTCTGTAGTGGATATCCGCACGGTATCGGAGAGCAATCGAAGACTTTTACTGATCAAAGATTCTTATGCGAATTCATTTGTTCCGTTCCTTACACCGTATTTCCGGGAGATCGTGATGGTAGATCCGAGGTATTATTCCGGTACGATCGGGGATATTATGGATACGTATGAAATTACAGATACATTGTTTTTATACAGTGCCAACATATTTTTACAGGACAATAATATAAGCGGGGTATTGAGCAATGAATAATCGGATTTTGCAGGAATATCAAAAGACGAAGGAAGAGGTTCGCCTGAATAAATATTTAAGCGAAGCTGGGGTATGTTCCCGCAGAGAAGCGGACAGGCTGATCGAGAGCGGCCGGGTGAGTGTGGACGGAAAGCGTGCACAGACCGGAATGAAGATTGTTCCGGGGCAGGTCGTAAAAGTCGGAAAGAAAGTAGTTTCAAAGCAGGATGAGATGGTCGTGCTGGCAGTGAACAAACCGGCGGGAATCGTCTGTACAGAAGAGCGCAGGGAAAGAAACAGTATTGTGCGTTTTCTGGATTACCCGATCCGGATCACGTATGTAGGGCGTCTGGATAAGGACTCTAAAGGACTGCTTCTGATGACCAACAACGGTGATATCATCAATAAGATGATGCGTGCGGGAAACCGCCATGAGAAAGAGTATAAGGTGACGGTGGATAAAGAGATCACGCAGGAGTTTCTGGAAAAAATGGCATCCGGTGTACCGATCTTAGATACGGTGACACGTCCGTGTAAAGTAGAAAAAATCGGAAAATATACATTTTCGATCATTTTGACACAGGGGCTGAACCGCCAGATACGCAGAATGTGTGAGGCACTTGGATATCAGGTGAGAGAGCTGATCCGGGTGAGGATCATGAATATCCATCTGGGGCGTCTGAAAGAGGGAGAATACCGGAAGCTGACAGATGCAGAATTGAATGAATTGTATGATCAGATTAAGGATTCTTCCAATGAAACTGTGATATAAAAAGTAAAGGGACTCTAAATATGGAAGCAAAAAAGAAAAGAATGCAGGAACTCGTAGAACTTCTGAACCGTGCCAGACGTGCATATGAGCAGGAAGACACGGAGATCATGAGCAACTATGAGTATGACAGATTATATGACGAACTGGAAGGACTGGAGCGGGAGCTGGGGACGACTCTTGCATCCAGTCCTACGGTTAATGTGGGATATGAGGTGCTCAGTGAGCTGCCGAAGGAGCGGCATGAAAAACCGATGCTCTCACTGGATAAGACAAAAGACGTGGAACAGCTGAAATCATTTTTAGGAGAGCAAAAGGCCGTGATCTCCTGGAAGATGGACGGACTGACGATCGTTCTGACATATCAGAACGGGCGGCTTCAAAAAGCGGTCACAAGAGGAAATGGAGAGGTGGGAGAAGTCATCACCAACAATGCGAAGGTATTTCGCAATCTTCCTCTTCAGATCCCGTATCAGGGAGAACTGATCCTGCGTGGGGAAGCCGTGATTGGATATAAGGATTTTGAGCGTATCAACGAGCAGATCGAGGATGTAGATGCAAGATATAAGAATCCGAGGAATCTGTGCAGTGGTTCGGTGCGTCAGCTGAACAACGAGATCACAGCGAGAAGAAATGTGAAGTTTTTTGCATTTACACTGGTAAAAGCAGATGGTGCAGAGTTTGAAAATTCGAGAATGCAGCAGTTAAGCTGGTTGGAAAAACAAGGATTTGAGGTGGTCGAGCATCATCTGGCTGACCGTGCATCCATCGAAGAGGAAGTTGCATGGTTTTCGGAGCAGATTGTGCACAATGATTTCCCGTCTGACGGACTGGTATTGGTATATGATGATATTGCCTATGGTCAGTCTCTTGGAACAACGGCTAAATTCCCGCGGGATTCCTATGCCTTTAAATGGGCGGATGAGATCAGAGAGACGACACTTCTGGAGATTGAGTGGAGTCCGTCAAGGACAGGCCTGATCAATCCGGTAGCGATCTTTGAACCGGTAGAGTTGGAAGGAACTACGGTAAGCCGTGCCAGTGTGCATAATATCAGCATTATGGAAGATCTGGAGCTTGGCGTAGGAGATGTCATTCAGGTGTATAAAGCGAACATGATCATTCCGCAGATTGCAGAAAATCTGACCAGAAGCGGTGTAAAAGATATCCCGCAAGTCTGTCCGGTCTGTGGCGGTGCGACAAAGATACAGATGGAAAATGAGACAAAGACATTGTACTGTACGAATCCGGAGTGTCAGGCAAAGCATTTGAAATCTTTTGCATTGTTTGTCAGCAGGGATGCCATGAATATTGAAGGGCTCTCGGAAGCAACTCTGGAAAAGTTCATTGGAGAAGGATTTATCCGGGATTTTACAGATATTTATCATCTGGACAGATATGAAGAAACCATCAAAACACTGGAGGGGTTCGGAGAAAAATCCTATGCAAAACTGATCACAAGTGTGGAAAACTCCAGAAGTACGACTATGCCGAAAGTAATCTACAGCCTTGGAATCTCAAATATCGGACTTTCCAATGCAAAAATGATCTGCCGGGCATTTGACAATGATCCCCAGAGGATGATGCAGGCAACCGTGGAAGAACTGGTCGATATCCAGGGAGTAGGCGAAGTGATCGCCAGAACGTTTGTGGATTATTTTTCAGATGAAACACACAGAGATCTTTTCAAACGCCTCTTACAGGAGGTTAAGCTCCAGAAAGAAGAAGGAGAGGAAAGTGCACAGATTTTTAAAAATATGAATTTTGTGATTACAGGAAGCGTAGAACACTTTGCAAACCGCCGGGAAGTGAAAGAAATCATTGAATCCAGAGGGGGTAAAGTGACAGGAAGCGTGACCGGAAAGACGAATTATCTGATCAATAATGATGTGCAGTCTGCTTCTTCCAAGAATAAAAAGGCGAAAGAACTGAACGTTCCGATTATTTCTGAATCACAGTTTCTGGAAATGCTGGAAACAGGGACGGTTTAGAAAAAGTTAATTTGTAACTGCCGGCATTCTGTATTATAATGTGGACATACCCTCGGTGAATGTACAAAGGGCAAGTAACTGGAAAGAAGGGAAAGAACATGTCAGATAACGATTTTATTATCATAGATGAAGAAAAGGAGACTCCGGTCACCACAGAAGGAAAAGAGTCTTCCGATACAGAGAAAAAGGAAGTCTTTCAGACTTCCGCAAAAGAGGAACACGAGGATGAGTATGAGAAGATCTGCTTTATCTGCCATCGTCCGGAGAGCGTGACCGGAAAGATGATCGATCTGCCGAACCATATTACGGTGTGTCCGGATTGTATGCAGAAAAGTTTTGATGCCATGACAAACGGCTCGATTGATTACAGCAGACTGATGAATATGCCGGGTGTACAGTTCTTAAATCTGTCAGATCTGGAGAATATGGCTCCGCCAAAGACACAGAAGATCAAAAAGGAAAAAAGAAAAGCCAAAAGAGTTCCAAAAACTGGATATTAAGAATATTCCGGCGCCGCACAAGATCAAAGGAAAGCTGGATGAGTATGTGGTAGGACAGGAGTATGCCAAGAAAGCGATGGCTGTTGCTGTTTACAACCACTATAAGAGGGTAGCGACAGATTCGGTCGATGATATTGAGATTGAAAAGTCCAATATGCTGATGATCGGACCGACAGGAAGTGGTAAGACATACCTTGTAAAGACACTTGCGAGACTGTTGGATGTACCGCTTGCGATCACAGATGCCACTTCCCTGACCGAGGCTGGTTATATCGGGGATGACATTGAGAGCGTCGTATCTAAATTACTGGCAGCAGCAGATAATGATGTAGAGAAAGCCGAGCAGGGAATCATCTTTATCGATGAGATTGACAAGATCGCGAAGAAGAGAAATTCCAGCCAGAGAGATGTAAGCGGAGAATCCGTACAGCAGGGACTCTTAAAGCTGTTGGAAGGCAGTGAGGTAGAGGTTCCGGTAGGAGCCAACAGCAAGAATGCCATGGTTCCTCTGACGACAGTAAATACGAAGAATATTCTGTTTATCTGCGGGGGTGCATTCCCGGATCTGGAAGGCATCATCAAGGAACGGCTGATGCATAAGACATCCATGGGATTTAATGCAGAGCTAAAAGATCAGTATGACAATGACAAGGATATCCTGTCTAAAGTAACGGTGGAAGATTTGCGCAATTTCGGTATGATTCCGGAATTTATCGGACGTCTTCCGATCATCTTTACACTGAAAGGTCTGGACAAGGATATGTATGTAAAGATCTTAAAAGAACCAAAGAATGCCATCTTAAAGCAGTATCAGAAGCTGCTTGCACTGGATGAAGTCAAGCTGGATTTTGATGATGGAGCGCTGGAGGCGATTGCGGAGAAGGCAATGAAGAAAGAGACCGGAGCAAGAGCACTGCGGGCGATTATCGAAGAGTTTATGCTGGATATCATGTATGAGATTCCAAAGGATGAGAACATCGGAGAGGTGACGATCACAAGATCTTACATAGAAGGAACCGGCGGTCCTCTGATCAGTCTTCGGGGACAGGAAGTGCCGAGATTGCCGTAGGAAAAGAAAGAGTATGAGAGAGTCTGGAAACAGACTCTCTTTTATTGCGGATTTGTGCAGAATTATGGTAAAAATTATGTAAAAACGTCATAAAATGTGGAAAATGTATTGAAAAAAGGCATTTAAAGGTGTATCCTTATAGATGTTTGACAAAAAGGGGGCACATTATGGACTACAAGTATTTACTAGATCTCGCAATTATTTTACTTTGTACAAAAGCGCTGGGGCTTTTGACAAGAAGGGTACAGATGCCGCAGGTCGTTGGCGCGCTTCTGGCCGGATTACTGTTGGGACCTGCCGGAGTCGGCATTCTGACAGAGACATCATTTCTGCAGTCTGTAGCGGAGATTGGTGTGATCGTTCTGATGTTCTGTGCAGGTATGGAGACAGATATCAAAGAACTGAAAGCATGCGGAAAGGCATCCTTTATCATTGCACTTTGTGGAGTACTGGTACCGCTTGCGGGGGGATTTGCTACGGCATATTTCTTCAATCGGCCGGGGATGATCGAGTCAGATGCATCAGCAAGTATTTTCCTGCAGAATATCTTTATCGGAGTAATTCTGACAGCAACTTCAGTCAGTATCACGGTGGAGACATTAAAAGAGCTTGGAAAGCTCAAAACCCGTTCCGGCAATGCAATCCTGGGAGCAGCGATCATTGATGATATTCTGGGAATTGTGGCGTTGACAATCGTGACAAGCATTTCAGACCCAAGCGTGAAAATTGGAATGGTCATGCTGAAGATTGTTGGATTCTTTGTATTTGCAGCAGTTGTAGGATTTATCTTCTACAAATTGTACAAGAACTGGGTGGACAAAGCCAATAAGGAGAAACATCGACACACGATCGTGGCATTTGTGTTCTGTCTTCTGATGGCATACATTGCAGAGGATGTTTTTGGAGTTGCAGATATTACAGGTGCGTTTATTGCCGGTCTGATCATTTCAAACGTACAGCGTTCTACTTATCTGGAGACAAAATTTGATACATTGTCTTATCTGCTTTTATCACCGGTATTTTTTGCAAGTATCGGGCTGAAAGTAGAGCTGCCGAAGATGTCTGCGGCGATTGTTGGATTTGCAGTAGCGCTGACGATTGTTGCAGTATTGACGAAGGTTGTTGGATGTGGGTTTGGTGCAAAAATCTGTCACTATAAGAATTATCAGGCAAAACGAATCGGAATCGGTATGATCTCGCGTGGAGAAGTAGCATTGATCGTAGCCAGCAAGGGCGCAGCACTGGGGCTGTTAGGTTCTGCATTTTTAGGGCCGATCATTATTGTTGTCGTGATCACGACAATTATTACACCAGTCTTTTTGAAGGTGGTATTTGCACCGGGCACAGCTCCGGTACCGGAACAGATTGTACCGGAATCAGAGCGTGTAAAGACAATTTACGAATCCAAAAAGAGAGAATGATTTTTTTGAGGGACGCGAGAAGGCGTCCCTTTTTGTTATAACTGACGCATGGCTTCGAATGTATTGTAAAGGTTTAACTGGCCGTAGCCCCATTCCCGGTTTGGATAACTCATATCCGGGTTCTTGGTGGCTCCTAACATCAGCAGACTTTTGATCAAAGAGGTATCCACGGAGGGGATTTTTTTTTGCTGAAGATGCCATTCCACAAGCAAAGCAGCTGCGCCTGCAGTGATGCCGACCGAGGTACTGGAACCGCTCCTGCTTTCAAATCGTCCGCCGGGAAGTGAACCGGTAATATTGATTCCCGGGGCGGTAAAATCCGGTTTGACCTGCTCTGTACGAGTAAACCCTCTTCCGGAAGAAAGTGCGATACTGTTGTTGGAAGAATCGTAATAAGAGACGGAGATCGGCTGTACAGAGTCCGAAGGGGCAGTCAGCGTATAGTATGGATTGGAGTTTAAAAAGTAGACTTCTCCGCTTAAAAATTCCCGGACAGGAAGCCAGATGTGGAATCGCCCGTCAATAATCTGGATGGGTTCTACCACCAGCTTCCAGATTCCGGGAGCGGCATCGGAAAAACGAAAATGGATCAGTTCCGAGGTTGTACTTTCTACAAACAGACGGTAGTCGATGTAGACGGTTGTATTTTCAAAAAGAAAATTGAAAGTTGTGCTTGTTCCCGCGCGGATGGGAATGCGGGAAGTACTCTCTCCGGATGGAGAGGTCAGACTGATCGAGAGGATATTGGGAAGCTCGGTCCATAGCTCCATCATAAAACCGGTGGTATTTTCCCCGACACGAATCTCTACGGTTTTTGTGTCAGAAGTATTCATGATCTCGCTGTAAAAGTGATGTCTCTGGTCCGCTTCATTTCCGACCCCGATGACAGGGATCCGATTGGATAACAAGGTGTACTGCTGAGCGATGATCGAGAGCGGGAGAGAGCCGGAGTGTCCGCCCAGATTGCTGCCAAGTGCCAGGCAGAAAATCAGAGGAAGCTTGAGCTTTTCGGCGAGCAGGTGCAGATAGCGCATACCAAGCATGATATCATTTTCCTGAAAAGCAGGGGCTGTATCGGGAATAAAATAGTAGTCTCTCAGATATTGTTTTGCCTGCTTTAATTTTACAACGGCGATCACAGATTCCGGAGCGGCACCGATAAACTGCGCACCGGGATCTCCGGAACCGGCAGCGATACTTGCCAGAAATGTCCCATGTCCATCATTGTCCACACTCGGAACAAGAGAATGGGGATCTTTTGAGACAAGCGCTTCATTGATCATGTCGCGTGTATAATGAGAGCCATAGTCAAAGGATTCCGGAGGGGTGCCGCTTTGGATCGTCTGATCCCAGATGCCTGCGATCCGGGTGGTTTTATCCAGATTTTGAAATACCGGATTTTTGTAGTCGATTCCGGTATCCAGAAATCCGATCATTACCTGTTTTCCGCTTAATTGAAGAGTGGAGTGGTTCTGGATCGGAAGAATCCCGGCCTGATTTAGAGCCTGCATACTGAGCAGGGAGTAGCATTTGGGAATCGAAAAATAAGAATAACGTTCCAGAGAAACAGGATCGATGATAGATTTTGGAAGGTAAGCACATTGATAAAAAAAACCGGGGTTTTGAAGACAGTAGTCTTTTTCAAGAAGATCTTGAAGAAAGGGCATTCGGATGTCGGAGACAATAAAATCGCGATAATCTTCGGAAAGAATCTTTTCCCGGCATGAGTCAGAGTAAGGCATGAAATGATCTCCAGGATGTTTTTGAAAGTATATGCAGGAAGCTTTTAAATAAGAACCGGAAGAAGAAAACAGAAGAAATCTGGTTGAAGTTATGACCGTTTGGGGTATAATGTATATATGCACGAGAAATTCTGTTGAAAATAACAGATATGTGACAGAAAGGAGAAGAAAGATGAAATCTTTTTTTGAAGATTTAGGCAAAAAGATCGGTGAGACGACAGAAACTGTGACAAGTAAAGCAGGCGAGATGATGGAAATACAGCGATTGAGAGGACAGATCCGAACTCTGGAGCGCGGTAATGAGGCGGATATGCTGGAGATGGGGCGCTTTCTGTACGAGAAGTACCGGGCGGGAGAGGAGATGGACGAACAGGTACAGATGCTGTGTGAAAAAATCGATAACAGAACAGAAAGTATCGAGAGACATCAGGCAAAGATCGAGGAGATCAAAGGAACGAGTACTTGTGCAGAATGTGGAAAACAGGTAGCAAAAGAGATGGCATACTGTCCGTACTGCGGAGCGAAAAAAAGAAGAAGACATTTGGGATGAAACGGAGGATGTGCTCAGGGAAAAGGCCGATCAGGCGGTTGAATTTGTAAAAGAAAAAACAACACAGGCAATGGATACAGTTGCAGAGAAGACAGAAGATGCAGCAGAGACAGTTGTGGAAAAAACAGAGGACGCAGTAGAAAAAATTAAAGAATTTACAGAAGAATAGAGGCAGAATATGAAAAATCTGTTTGGAGCAGGGGCAACGGCATTTCTGACGTGTCTGGATATGGCAGTCAAATCAGAAGTGGAAAAGTGGCCGGACGAGGAAGAAAAACCGTTTGCGGACAGCAAAAAGATCGTCCTTAGAAAAGTGCATAATAAGGGGATGTGTATGAGTCTTTTGAAAGAGTATCCTCAGTTTGTAAAGTACACATCTCTTGTTATGGCCGCAATTCTGACCGTCTGGGATATCTTGTGTCTGCGAAAAAAAGGCAGTTATTTGAAAAAAGCAGGGCTTTCACTTGGTGTGGCAGGTGCGTGGAGCAACACACTGGATCGCTGGATGCGGGGATATGTGGTGGATTATATCGGGTTTCAGACATCTGACGAGAAGCTGACAAAGATCACATACAATCTGGGAGATTTTTTTCTTGCGGCAGGAAGTATTCTGATTTTACTCAGTGAATTTTTGCATAATTTCAGGAAAGGAAGTGAGTAAAATGATCCAGGACATAGCACCGCATCAGTTTAAGAACGAATACAGGCCGGTTTCGCCGCAAAAGGACAGCATTGCATTGTATTATGAAGAACACACAGCATTGATGAGGCGGACACAGACGGGAATAGAGTTTCCAACATTTGGAGAACTGGAACGGTTGAACGAAGAGATTTATGAGAACAGTATTTATCTGTTTACAATTGATGAGAAGCAGTATTATCTGGTTGATAATCTGAACCGGGAGCCGCACTCTGAGTTTACAATGGAGAATACGGAGATTTTCAGGACAGCAGATCCTCAGTACAGCGCATTTGCGGGGATCACGGGATATCAGCTGTATCAATGGTATCAGACACGCAGATATTGTGGACGCTGTGGACATAAGATGCGTCATGATACAAAAGAGAGGATGCTTTTCTGTGAACACTGCAGAAATATGGAATTTCCGAAGATCTGTCCGGCTGTCATTGTTGGAGTGACAGACGGTAACCGGATCCTGATGTCCAAGTATGCAGGGCGAAGTTATAAAAAATATGCACTTCTTGCCGGATTTACAGAAATCGGAGAAACCGTGGAAGAAACAGTGGCGCGAGAAGTGATGGAAGAAGTCGGATTGAAGGTAAAGAATATCCGATACTATAAAAGTCAGCCATGGGCATTTAGTGATACCCTGTTGATAGGATTTTACTGTGATCTGGACGGTGACGCAGAAGTGACACTGGATGAAGAGGAACTGGCACTGGCGGAATGGTTTGAAAAGAGACGAGATTCCGGTAGAGCCGTCCAGAGACAGTTTAACCAATGAAATGATCATAAAAATTTAAACAAGGTGAAGTTTAGGAGGTAGCACAATGAGAGCAGAATTTGATGAAAGTTTGGTAACAGGAAACGAAATGATTGATTCCCAGCACAAGGAACTGATTGATAAGATTAACAAATTATTGGACAGCTGTGAGACAAGTAAAGATAAGGTGGTGTCTGTAAAAACACTGGATTATCTCGCAGATTACACAGAATTCCATTTTGGAGAAGAAGAAAAACTGCAGGAAGAGATTACATATCCGGGTGTGGAAAAGCACAAAGAAGAGCATGAAAAATTAAGACAGGTCGTAAGAGATCTCTACAATATGCTGGAAGAGGAAGAAGGGCCGTCTGCTGCATTTGTAGAAGCAGTGAATAAAAATGTGGTGGAATGGCTGTACAACCACATTAAGACATTTGACCGTTCTGTTGCAGAATACAAATTTATGCATGAAAACGGTGAGAGATTGTAAGGAAAAGATTACGGATAAAAAGAGGCACAGCGGGAAACATCCCGTCTGTGCCTTTTGTCTGGATATTCTTTTTTATCATTTCATTTCCGCATACAGTTTGACCAGTTCGATCATCACCTCTACGGATTTATCCATGCCCTCAGCGGTAATGTGCTCAAATGGTCCGTGATATCCATGTCCACCGGTTCCAAGGTTTGGACAAGGCAGCCCCATAAAGCTTAAGCGAGCGCCATCTGTACCGCCGCGGATCGGAAGGATCAGAGGTGTGACATCTGCTGCAAGGCAGGCTTTTTTCGCATTTTCGATCAGATGCATGTTTCCATCTTTTATGATCTCTGCCATATTGCGGTACTGTTCATCAATGGTCAGTTTTACGGTGCCCAATCCCCATTTCAGATTCATCTGTTTGGAAATTTCTTTTAAGGTTTCCAGACGTGCGGCAAACTTGTCGGTATCGTGATCTCGGACAATGTAATGCAGTTTTGCGCAGGCTACATCGCCGGACATGCTTACAAGATGATAGAATCCCTCATAGTCCTCGGTATCCGCTGGAGTTTCTCCCTCAGGGAGGGCAGCGTTGATCTCCATTGCCACCAGGGCGGCATTGACCATCACATCTTTTGCAGATCCCGGGTGTACATTCACGCCTTTGATCTCAAAGATCGCATCTGCGGCATTGAAGTTCTCATACTGAATCTCACCTTCGGTGTCTCCGTCCATGGTGTAGGCAAAATCCGCATCAAATTTTTCGACATCAAAATGATCCGCTCCTCTGCCAACTTCCTCATCCGGAGTAAATCCGATCGAAATCTGACCATGTGGGATATTTTCAGTCAAAACCCGTTCTGCCATGGTCATGATCTCTGCAACTCCGGCCTTGTCGTCTGCACCGAGGATGGTATCTCCGTTGCTGGTGATCAAAGTACGACCTTTGAGATCCTTTAAATGCGGGAACATGGAGACAGAAAGAACCCGTCCGTCAGAACCGCCAAGAGGAAGGTCGCGTCCGTCATAGTTTTCAGTTACAACCGGAACGATCTTCTTGTCACAGAAGTCAGAAACAGTATCCAGATGTGCAATAAATCCGATCTTCGGACAATTTTCATATCCCGGCGTGGCAGGAATCTGTGCGTAGACATAGCATTTTTCATCCGTCCGTGCCTTTGGTAGTCCCAAATTGATGAACTCCCGGATCAGATCCTGTGCCAGGTCAAACTGGCAGGTAGAAGACGGTACGGTAGTGCTTGTCTCATCACTTGGGGTGCGTACAGTTACGTATTTTAAAAGTCGTTCATAAGCTCTCATAAATAAATCTCTCCTGTTTTGTTATAATGATCTGTGTTTATTATAATTCCTGAGAGGAAGAAAGAAAAGGCAGAAATGGAAAAAAATCAGAAAAGTAACTTGACAATCAAAGCTGGGAAATTCTATAATGAACGTTGTTCAGAATGGAGGTGCAGATTTGAATATGGCAGT
>ENA-OQCW01000682-OQCW01000682.1-human-gut-metagenome-genome-assembly--contig:-NODE-682-length-17603-cov-2.635557_pt1 | contig 17603 bp, 18 predicted proteins | sample MGYA00242767_ERZ504593 | MGnify/ENA primary metagenome ERZ504593 (study PRJEB26092, sample SAMD00036307) | human gut metagenome | host: Homo sapiens | study: EMG produced TPA metagenomics assembly of... | reverse complement strand
TCACCTGTTGTAGCGGTTTTAATAAATGCTCACGTTCTACGGTAAATTTCATAGGTTTACGATGACAATGTTCTGATTAAATTTGAAAAATCTTCTTTGATATCGTGGCTCTCTTCACGCAACTGCTCGATCTTCCGGCAGGCATGAAGCACCGTCGTGTGGTCACGACCACCAAACGCATCGCCAATCTCCGGCAGACTGTGGTTAGTCAGCTCTTTCGCCAGCGCCATCGCCATCTGGCGCGGACGCGCCACCGAGCGGGATCGACGCTTAGAAAGGAGATCCGCGACTTTGATCTTGTAGTACTCCGCCACCGTCTTCTGAATATTGTCGATAGTGACCAGTTTTTCCTGCAAAGCCAGTAAGTCGCGCAGCGCCTCACGCACGAAGTCGATGGTGATCGCCCTTCCGGTAAAGTTAGCGTTAGCAATAACGCGGTTCAGCGCGCCTTCCAGCTCACGTACGTTAGATCGTAGACGCTTGGCGATAAAGAACGCCACTTCGCCCGGCAAACGATGTCGTTTTCGTCGGCCTTTTTCATCAGGATCGCCACGCGGGTTTCCAGCTCTGGCGGTTCGATCGCCACAGTCAGCCCCCAGCCGAAGCGGGATTTCAACGATCCTCAACGCCGTTGATCTCTTTCGGATAACGATCCGAAGGTGAGAATGATCTGTTGATTACCTTCCAGCAGGGCGTTGAAGGTGTGGAAAAACTCTTCCTGAGATCGTTCTTTATTAGCAAAAACTGAATATCGTCGATCAGCAGTGCATCTACGGAACGGTAGTAGCGTTTAAACTCTTCGATCGCGTTGTTTTGCAGGGCTTTTACCATGTCCTGAACAAAGCGCTCGGAGTGCATATAAACCACTTTGGCATTCGGCTTGCGCGCCATAATGCCGTTACCCACCGCATGCAGCAGGTGAGTTTTACCCAGACCCGTGCCGCCATAAAGGAACAACGGGTTATAGGCACCGCCAGGGTTATCTGCCACCTGGCGAGCCGCCGCGCGCGCCAGTTGGTTAGATTTACCTTCGACGAAGTTATCAAACGTGTGTTTGACGTTTACGTTAGAACGATAGGTCGGTTCTGCCGGGCCGGGACGTTATCCCAACCTGAGCGCGTAGAAGGCGCAGCACGTTGCGGCTGCGTTTGCGCCACCTGTGCAGGGGCCGCGACGTTGCTCGTCACTGCCGCTTGTGGCGTTTGCGTCACCGGTTTGGTGCCGACTTCAAAACGCAGCTGTGGGGCATCCGCTCCGCAGAAACTGGTTAGCAGTCCATTGATATTATTAAGGTACTTGTCCCGTACCCAATCGAGGACAAAACGGTTTGGCGCGTACAGGGCCAGCGTGTTATCGCTCAGTTCCGCCTGCAATGGGCGTATCCACATACTGAATTCTGTGGCTGGTAACTCATCCTGCAATCGGGCAAGACACTGCTGCCAAAGCGAAAGTGACACGGCGGACTCCACTCGAACAAAAGTCGATAATGACTAAGGCTGAAACATTCATGATTGTTGACGTACGTCGAAAAGACCCTGCATGAGGGTGACGCACGAACCGCTGTCTGCGGTTATATGCCCGATCAAGATCCTGCAAAACGATCGGGACCGCGGATCATAGCCTAAACTGCGCAAGAGATCTTCTGTTTCTCACAGATTTTCCCGATTTATCCACAGGACTTTCCAGAACTCGCTAAGTGTAAACGATCCTGCCGCGAGGCGGGCACGATTTACGCCGCATATTGGAAAATTTAATGACCATAGACAAAAATTGGCTTAATCGATCTAATAAAGATCCAGGACGATCCTTGCGCTTTACCCGTCAGCCCGTATAATCCTCCACCCGGCGCGCCATGCTGGTTTTCACTGGTGTGAGGCCGTACGTTTTCCCCGCGAAAAGGTGCGGAAAAGCGCGGTAAATAAGGAAAGAGAATTGACTCCGGAGTGTACAATTATTACAATCCGGCCTCTTTAATCACCCATGGCTTCGGTGTCCATCGTTTCATTTTTCGGCGGATATCCAATAAAGCCATTGAATTTATTCAAGTTTAGGTAGAAATCGCCATGAAACGCACTTTTCAACCGTCTGTACTGAAGCGCAACCGTTCTCACGGCTTCCGTGCTCGTATGGCTACTAAAAATGGTCGTCAGGTTCTGGCACGTCGTCGTGCTAAAGGCCGCGCTCGTCTGACCGTTTCTAAGTAATAAAGCTAACCCCTGAGTGGTTAAGCTCGCATTTCCCAGGGAGTTACGCTTGTTAACTCCCAGTCAATTCACATTCGTCTTCCAGCAGCCACAACGGGCTGGCACGCCGCAAATTACCATTCTCGGCCGCCTGAATTCGCTGGGGCATCCCCGTATCGGTCTTACAGTCGCCAAGAAAAACGTTCGACGCGCCCATGAACGCAATCGGATTAAACGTCTGACGCGTGAAAGCTTCCGTCTGCGCCAACATGAACTCCCGGCTATGGATTTCGTGGTGGTGGCGAAAAAAGGGGTTGCCGACCTCGATAACCGTGCTCTCTCGGAAGCGTTGGAAAAATTATGGCGCCGCCACTGTCGCCTGGCTCGCGGGTCCTGATAGCCCTCATTCGGGTCTATCAACGCCTGATTAGTCCGCTACTCGGGCCGCATTGTCGTTTCACTCCAACCTGTTCAAGCTACGGAATTGAGGCATTGCGCAGGTTTGGAGTGATAAAAGGCAGTTGGTTGACGGTGAAACGCGTATTAAAATGCCACCCTTTACACCCTGGTGGTGACGATCCCGTCCCGCCCGGACCATTTGATACCAGAGAACACTAACGATGGATTCGCAACGCAATCTTTTAGTCATCGCTTTGCTGTTCGTGTCTTTCATGATCTGGCAAGCCTGGGAGCAGGATAAAAACCCGCAACCTCAGGCCCAACAGACCACGCAGACAACGACCACCGCAGCGGGTAGCGCCGCCGACCAGGGCGTACCGGCCAGTGGCCAGGGGAAACTGATCTCGGTTAAGACCGACGTGCTTGATCTGACCATCAACACCCGTGGTGGTGATGTTGAGCAAGCTCTGCTGCCTGCTTACCCGAAAGAGCTGAACTCTACCCAGCCGTTCCAGCTGCTGGAAACTTCACCGCAGTTTATTTATCAGGCACGAGCGGTCTGACCGGTCGTGATGGCCCGGATAACCCGGCTAACGGCCCGCGTCCGCTGTATAACGTTGAAAAGGACGCTTATGTGCTGGCTGAAGGTCAAAACGAACTGCAGGTGCCGATGACGTATACCGACGCGGCAGGTAACACGTTTACCAAAACGTTTGTCCTGAAACGTGGTGATTACGCTGTCAACGTCAACTACAACGTGCAGAACGCTGGCGAGAAACCGCTGGAAATCTCCACCTTTGGTCAGTTGAAGCAATCCATCACTCTGCCACCGCATCTCGATACCGGAAGCAGCAATTTCGCACTGCACACCTTCCGTGGCGCGGCGTACTCCACTCCTGACGAGAAGTACGAGAAATACAAGTTCGATACCATTGCCGATAACGAAAACCTGAACATCTCTTCGAAAGGTGGTTGGGTGGCAATGCTGCAACAGTATTTCGCGACGGCGTGGATCCCGCATAACGACGGTACCAACAACTTCTATACCGCTAATCTGGGTAACGGCATCGCCGCTATCGGCTACAAGTCTCAGCCGGTACTGGTTCAGCCTGGTCAGACTGGCGCGATGAACAGCACCCTGTGGGTTGGCCCGGAAATCCAGGACAAAATGGCAGCTGTTGCTCCGCACCTGGATCTGACCGTTGATTACGGTTGGTTGTGGTTCATTTCTCAGCCGCTGTTCAAACTGCTGAAATGGATCCATAGCTTTGTGGGTAACTGGGGCTTCTCCATTATCATCATCACCTTTATCGTTCGTGGCATCATGTACCCGCTGACCAAAGCGCAGTACACCTCCATGGCGAAGATGCGTATGCTGCAGCCGAAGATTCAGGCAATGCGTGAGCGTCTGGGCGATGACAAACAGCGTATTAGTCAGGAAATGATGGCGCTGTACAAAGCTGAGAAGGTTAACCCGCTGGGCGGCTGCTTCCCGCTGCTGATCCAGATGCCAATCTTCCTGGCGTTGTACTACATGCTGATGGGTTCCGTTGAACTGCGTCAGGCACCGTTTGCATTGTGGATCCACGACCTGTCTGCACAGGACCCGTACTACATCCTGCCGATCCTGATGGGCGTAACGATGTTCTTCATTCAGAAGATGTCGCCGACCACAGTGACCGACCCGATGCAGCAGAAGATCATGACCTTTATGCCGGTCATCTTCACCGTGTTCTTCCTGTGGTTCCCGTCAGGTCTGGTGCTGTACTATATCGTCAGCAACCTGGTAACCATTATTCAGCAACAGCTGATTTACCGTGGTCTGGAAAAACGTGGCCTGCATAGCCGCGAGAAGAAAAATCCTGATTCGGTGAGTTTTCGCTAAAATAAGGGCGGTCAGTTGACCGCCTTTTTTCTTTTCGTAGGGCGGATAAGCACCGCGCATCCGCCACACAAAGCAACAGGAACATCATGAGCGATAATGACACTATCGTAGCCCAGGCCACGCCTCCGGGACGTGGCGGCGTTGGCATCCTGCGCATCTCCGGCTTCAAAGCCCGTGAAGTTGCCGAAACCGTGCTGGGTAAACTGCCTAAGCCGCGCTACGCCGATTATCTTCCGTTTAAAGACGCCGACGGCAGCGTGCTCGATCAGGGGATTGCGCTATGGTTCCCTGGCCCGAACTCGTTCACCGGCGAAGATGTGCTGGAACTGCAGGGTCATGGCGGTCCGGTGATCCTCGACCTGCTGTTAAAACGCATTCTGACCATTCCCGGCCTGCGGATTGCTCGCCCTGGTGAGTTTTCCGAACGCGCGTTCTTACGATAAACTCGACTTAGCCCAGGCCGAGGCGATTGCGGATCTTATCGACGCCAGTTCGGAACAGGCGGCCCGTTCGGCACTTAACTCGCTGCAAGGCGCATTCTCCGCACGGGTCAACCATCTGGTGGAAGCCCTCACCCACTTGCGCATTTACGTCGAAGCGGCAATTGATTTCCCTGATGAAGAGATCGATTTCCTCTCCGACGGCAAAATTGAAGCCCAGCTCAATGACGTGATTGCCGATCTTGATGCAGTGCGTGCTGAAGCACGTCAGGGTAGTTTGTTGCGCGAAGGGATGAAGGTGGTGATTGCCGGACGTCCTAACGCCGGTAAATCGAGCCTGTTAAACGCGCTGGCGGGCCGTGAAGCGGCAATCGTGACTGATATCGCCGGAACCACGCGTGACGTGCTGCGTGAGCATATCCACATTGACGGAATGCCGCTGCATATCATCGACACTGCCGGGCTACGTGAAGCCAGTGACGAAGTGGAACGTATTGGTATCGAGCGCGCGTGGCAGGAAATTGAACAGGCAGACCGCGTGCTGTTTATGGTCGATGGCACCACGACAGACGCCGTTGATCCGGCAGAGATCTGGCCGGAATTTATCGCCCGCCTGCCAGCGAAACTGCCGATCACCGTGGTGCGCAATAAAGCCGATATCACCGGCGAAACGCTGGGAATGAGTGAAGTGAACGGTCACGCGTTAATTCGTCTGTCTGCAAGGACTGGCGAAGGCGTGGATGTACTGCGTAACCATCTCAAGCAGAGCATGGGCTTTGACACCAACATGGAAGGCGGCTTCCTGGCGCGTCGTCGTCACCTACAGGCGCTGGAACAAGCGGCGGAGCATCTGCAACAGGGCAAAGCACAACTGTTGGGTGCATGGGCTGGTGAATTGCTGGCGGAAGAGCTGCGCCTGGCGCAGCAGAACTTAAGCGAGATCACCGGGGAGTTTACCTCTGACGACCTGCTGGGGCGGATTTTCTCCAGCTTCTGTATTGGTAAGTAAGTCGTCTAAATTGATATAAAGGGCACTGTTCCGCTCTGGGTAAACTAACTATCAGAACGGAACAGCGCTTGTTTTTTTATGAGCATCCTGCACCAAAACTGCATTTGCTACTGGCTGGAGCGACTTTAAACACCTTGCAGTCCTGTCTTTACAGAGAACGATATTGCTTTAACCTATTAAGCTCCTCTTGCGGAAAGTTAAATTCGTCTACTGCTTTCCAGAATAGTTCTTTAAGTACAGGATTGCCATTTGCCAGACTTATTACAGATTTACCTTCATTATTCTTTTCTTCCAGCTGCATCATCACATCTTTAAGGTAATTTTCATTTTCACCAACCACAATTTTGAATATTTTCAGCCAGAGCCCCATATGTATATCATCCCCGTTATTTACCACATGAGAGAATGACTTGCCATCAAAGTCACGGGTAAACTGCTCCACAATTTCATCGAAAGAGAACCCGTGTTTCAACGCCAGGCGAATCGCCGCATTCAGATATACGTCAATGACCTCTTTACTCATTTTCTTAAAGCTTGCAATATGCAAAGAGCAGACAGCATTATTTCTGCTCAGCGACAGTAGTTCTCTCACCACATCTTTATCATTTTCATAATGGCTGGCTATCACATCAGCTGTCTCCATCCAGGCAGCAACAATCTCCGTATACCCTTTCACTATCGCAGAATATAAGCCTGATGCCTTCGTCCATTTGTCTGACTCCCCCGTCCATTTTTCTCTTGCAGCCATCAGTTTCAATATATCTTCTTTATTTATTTCATTTTTAAACATTTTGGCTTTTATATTGGCTAGCAATATATTAACAACATTATAATCATTGGTTCTAATAGCGCTATTTAAATCATAAATTGAGTCTATTTCTTTTCCTACCCTACGAAGTATTTCATTTTTATTTACTCCAAACTCTTTCTCAAAGTCATCTATCGCCAAGAACAATACCTTGACACTTTCTTTTTATTTTTTGATAAAGCTACAGAAATCGCGCTCACACCACGGTTATCTTTCGCAAGGAGTAGAGTTTCCAGGTCTTCCCGGCTAAAGTTAAATTTTCTGGCCAACTCTTTTAAATTTGTTATATATTCATTAATCTTATTAAGATTATCGTGTTGCAGTGACATACATAACCCATATGTTCCCCCTGGTCCTTTAGCAGCAAGAATCTCAAGAACCTTTGATACTGTCATTTCTTGGGAATTTCTTAACTTATCGAAAAAAAGAACAATATTTTCATACGTCCCCATTTGCATTAATAGATATAATGCTGATGGTGATAATGGTGGTTGCAATTCATTGTCTATACCACTTAATAAATGGGCCTGCTCTCGAGGGAGATAAGGAATTATGCCTACACACTCGGAGCAAATCTCTGTTTTTACCCATTTTATATTCGCCAACTCAATATTTATAAATGATTGTAATGACCCAAAAGAATCACAGTTTTTTGCTTTATAGCGTACTGCAGTATTGGTTGCATTAGGATCATAAAAGGATACAACATATTCAGTTTCGCCGGCAGGCGTTTGTTTTATCCTCAAGCGGACGGCCATAGCGTGTTTTTGAGATTTAACGATTGCCGCCATATGCGTTAACTTCTCTTTTTCCATTCTGTGAAAGAAGACAGATAATATCTCCCCGAACTTGTCACTGGCAACGACGCATGTACCTGGTGGTGGATTGTTTATTAGATTATCAAATTGCTGATCAAGCTCGTATGGAAAATGTTGCTGTATTCCCTTTCTGGAGTTGAATAGCATTCCTTCAATGGAACTTTACCTGTATTTTCATTCATTGAATCTATACAATACTTGCAGCGAAATATGCCTGCACACGACTAAATCTTCTGGTTTTTCATTAAAATAAACCTTACAGTTATAATCTTACAATATCATATTTACTATTAGCTTTTTTTCTGCTCTTTAGTAAAACTCTCATCATCTGCGTTCGTATGAGGACGAATAAAAATATCTTTGAGTGATGTTGTAAGCGAGGGTGGTACGGAAATCTGTGTAGCATACTTTCCTTCAATATCCCCCACAGTTACAATCAGACTTTCAGGGTCTTGCTCAGATGTGGAGACAATAATAATAAGTCCACCACCGATTAAAACCCATGGTTCAATCTCGCTACAATTATTAAAAAAATGATTTAACGGACCTTCTTTTTCAAGCGAATAAACTGAAGGATTTTTAAGATACGCCACTATATCATCAACGATTAATTGAGTTTTATTTTTTCCTCCATCCAACTCAGGCATGAAAGAAGGAGATTGTGCACATACACTGCCAACAGTTACGTTATCAACCATTTTCTTTCCCCTCATTCATATGAAAGTTGTAGTAATAATAAGGTTACTATTTAAAAACCAACTATCAAATTTCGCTCATTTATAGAGTTATTTGTCTTTTTACGTCATTACCCCATCAGGTCATCAACCTGGTAATGAAGTGAGTAAACCGCGACGTCAATGAGGGAAACAGCTCCTTGTAATGGAACCCCTATAATCAATGCCATCATCTTCAACAATAATGATAAAAATTAAAAAATTTATCCATTTATGGATTTTTGCTAATATTTTGCATGGGCCAGCCATCACAAACACAGACAATATCTAATTGTGATTCGATTCACATTTAAACAATTTTAGAATAGACAAAATTCTTGAGTATTATACTGTAGCCTCGTGTCTTTCGAGGATAAGTGCATTATGAATATCTTACATATATGTGTGACCTCAAAATGGTTCAATATTGACAACAAGATTGTCGATCACCGCCCTTGATTTGCCCTTCTGTAGCCATCACCAGAGCCAAACCGATTAGATTCAATGTGATCTATTTGTTTGCTATATCTTAATTTTGCCTTTTGCAAAGGCCATCTCTCGTTTATTTACTAGTTTTAGTAAATGATGGTGCTTGCATATATATATGGCGAATTCATGGATATTGCAGATGTAATATTCACAGGGATCACTGTAATTAAAATAAATGAAGGATTATGTAATGGAAAACTTTAAACATCTCCCTGAACCGTTCCGCATTCGTGTTATTGAGCCAGTAAAACGTACCACTCGCGCTTATCGTGAAGAAGCAATTATTAAATCCGGTATGAACCCGTTCCTGCTGGATAGCGAAGATGTGTTTATCGATTTACTGACCGACAGCGGCACCGGGGCGGTGACGCAGAGCATGCAGGCCGCGATGATGCGCGGCGACGAAGCCTACAGCGGCAGCCGCAGCTACTATGCCTTAGCCGAGTCAGTGAAAAATATCTTTGGTTATCAATACACCATTCCGACTCACCAGGGCCGTGGCGCAGAGCAAATTTATATTCCGGTACTGATTAAAAAAACGCGAGCAGGAAAAAGGCCTGGATCGCAGCAAAATGGTGGCATTCTCTAACTATTTCTTTGATACCACGCAGGGCCATAGCCAGATCAACGGCTGTACCGTGCGTAACGTCTATATCAAAGAAGCCTTCGATACGGGCGTGCGTTACGACTTTAAAGGCAACTTTGACCTCGAAGGATTAGAGCGCGGCATTGAAGAAGTTGGCCCGAATAACGTGCCGTATATCGTTGCAACCATCACCAGTAACTCCGCAGGCGGTCAGCCGGTTTCACTGGCAAACTTAAAAGCGATGTACAGCATCGCGAAGAAATACGATATTCCGGTGGTAATGGACTCCGCACGCTTTGCTGAAAACGCCTATTTCATCAAGCAGCGTGAAGCAGAATATAAAGACTGGACCATCGAGCAGATCACCCGCGAAACCTACAAATATGCCGATATGCTGGCGATGTCCGCCAAGAAAGATGCGATGGTGCCGATGGGCGGCTTGCTGTGCATGAAAGACGACAGCTTCTTTGATGTGTACACCGAGTGCAGAACCCTTTGCGTGGTACAGGAAGGCTTCCCGACATATGGCGGCCTGGAAGGCGGCGCGATGGAGCGTCTGGCGGTAGGTCTGTATGACGGCATGAATCTGGACTGGCTGGCTTATCGTATCGCGCAGGTACAGTATCTGGTCGATGGCCTGGAAGAGATTGGCGTTGTCTGCCAGCAGGCGGGCGGTCACGCGGCATTCGTTGATGCCGGTAAACTGCTGCCGCATATCCCGGCAGATCAGTTCCCGGCACAGGCGCTGGCCTGCGAGTTGTATAAAGTCGCCGGTATCCGTGCGGTAGAAATTGGCTCTTTCCTGTTAGGCCGCGATCCGAAAACCGGTAAACAACTGCCATGCCCGGCTGAACTGCTGCGTTTAACCATTCCGCGCGCAACATATACTCAAACACATATGGACTTCATCATTGAAGCCTTTAAACATGTGAAAGAGAACGCGGCGAATATTAAAGGGTTAACCTTTACCTACGAACCGAAAGTATTGCGTCACTTCACCGCAAAACTGAAAGAAGTTTAATTAATACTACAGAGTGGCTATAAGGATGTTAGCCACTCTCTTACCCTACATCCTCAATAACAAAAATAGCCTTCCTCTAAAGGTGGCATCATGACTGATCAAGCTGAAAAAAAACACTCTGCATTTTGGGGTGTTATGGTTATAGCAGGTACAGTAATTGGTGGAGGTATGTTTGCTTTACCTGTTGATCTTGCCGGTGCCTGGTTTTTCTGGGGTGCCTTTATCCTTATCATTGCCTGGTTTTCAATGCTTCATTCCGGGTTACTGTTATTAGAAGCAAATTTAAATTATCCCGTCGGCTCCAGTTTTAACACCATTACCAAAGATTTAATCGGTAACACCTGGAACATTATCAGCGGTATTACCGTTGCCTTCGTTCTCTATATCCTCACTTATGCCTATATCTCTGCTAATGGTGCGATCATTAGTGAAACGATATCAATGAATTTGGGCTATCACGCTAATCCACGTATTGTCGGGATTTGCACAGCCATTTTCGTTGCCAGCGTATTGTGGATAAGTTCGTTAGCCGCCAGTCGTATTACCTCGTTGTTCCTCGGGCTGAAGATTATCTCCTTTGTGATCGTGTTTGGTTCTTTCTTCTTCCAGGTCGATTATTCCATTCTGCGCGATGCCACCAGCACCACTGCGGGAACATCTTATTTCCCGTATATCTTTATGGCTTTGCCGGTGTGTCTGGCGTCATTTGGTTTCCACGGCAATATTCCCAGCCTGATTATTTGCTATGGAAAACGCAAAGATAAGCTAATCAAAAGCGTAGTCTTCGGTTCGCTGCTGGCACTGGTGATTTATCTCTTCTGGCTCTATTGCACCATGGGGAATATCCCGCGAGAAAGCTTTAAGGCGATTATCTCTTCAGGCGGCAACGTTGATTCGCTGGTGAAATCGTTCCTCGGCACCAAACAGCATGGGATTATCGAGTTTTGCCTGCTGGTGTTCTCCAACTTAGCTGTTGCCAGTTCGTTCTTTGGTGTCACGCTGGGATTGTTCGATTATCTGGCGGATCTGTTTAAGATTGATAACTCCCACGCCGGGCGTTTCAAAACCGTGCTGTTAACCTTCCTGCCACCTGCGTTGTTGTATCTGATCTTCCCGAACGGCTTTATTTACGGGATCGGCGGTGCCGGACTGTGCGCCACCATCTGGGCGGTAATAATTCCTGCTGTACTGGCAATCAAAGCCCGCAAGATGTTTCCCAATCAGATGTTCACGGTCTGGGGCGGCAATCTTATTCCGGCGATTGTCATTCTCTTTGGTATAACCGTAATTTTATGCTGGTTCGGTACGTCTTTAACGTGTTACCTAAATTTGGCTAAATCATCCTTCAAGAAGCCAGCCATTTCGCTGGCTTCTTGCCTGTCAGGAAATCACTTATGTCCAAATGGCAACTCGCCTGATTCTCCTTCACCACGTATGCTTTGCGTCACCTTACTATCAGGACGCTTTAGCCCATGTCCCGCTTTTGATTTGCAGTTTGCCCTGGTTTTACTTTATCCCGCCGGGATTGATATGTACCTCGTTGGTTTACCGCGCATCGCCGCCGATCTCAATGCCAGCGAAGCGCAGTTGCATATTGCGTTCTCCGTTTATCTGGCGGGCATGGCAGCTGCGATGTTATTTGCCGGTAAAGTGGCCGATCGTTCAGGGAGAAAGCCTGTCGCCATACCCGGCGCGGCGCTATTTATTATCGCCTCGGTGTTATGTTCACTGGCTGAAACCAGCACGTTATTTCTTGCAGGGCGCTTTCTACAGGGGCTGGGCGCGGGCTGTTGTTACGTGGTGGCGTTCGCCATTTTACGCGACACGCTGGATGATCGACGTCGGGCTAAAGTGCTGTCGTTACTCAACGGCATTACCTGCATCATTCCGGTATTAGCGCCGGTGCTCGGACACCTGATTATGCTTAAATTCCCGTGGCAGAGTCTGTTCTGGACGATGGCAACGATGGGTGTCGCGGTACTGATGTTGTCTTTGTTTATTTTAAAAGAAACGCGCCCTGCGGCCCTCGCAGCTTCTGACAAACCACGAGAAAATAGCGAGTCGCTGCTTAACCGGTTTTTCCTCAGCCGTGTTGTTATCACCACCCTCAGCGTTTCGGTGATCCTCACCTTCGTCAACACGTCGCCAGTATTGCTGATGGAAATCATGGGTTTTGAGCGCGGAGAATACGCCACCATTATGGCGTTGACCGCTGGCGTCAGCATGACCGTTTCATTCTCCACACCATTTGCGCTGGGAATTTTTAAGCCACGTACGTTGATGATCACCTCACAGGTGCTATTCCTGGCGGCGGGGATCACTCTTGCCGTTTCACCTTCCCATGCGGTTTCTCTGTTTGGTATCACGCTGATTTGCGCCGGTTTCTCGGTAGGTTTTGGTGTGGCGATGAGTCAGGCGTTAGGGCCGTTTTCATTACGCGCAGGCGTAGCCAGCTCGACCTTAGGTATTGCGCAGGTTTGCGGTTCGTCACTGTGGATTTGGCTGGCAGCGGTGGTTGGTATCGGCGCATGGAATATGCTGATCGGGATTCTGATTGCCTGTAGCATAGTGAGCCTGTTGCTGATTATGTTCGTCGCGCCTGGACGCCCCGTTGCCGCTCATGAAGAAATCCATCACCACGCTTGATCTCAATTTGCTGCTCTGTCTGCAACTGCTGATGCAGGAGCGCAGCGTGACCAAAGCGGCGAAGCGGATGAACGTGACACCTTCGGCGGTGAGTAAGTCGCTGGCAAAGTTAAGAGCGTGGTTTGACGACCCACTCTTTGTGCACTCACCGCTGGGCCTGTCGCCCACACCTCTAATGGTCAGCATGGAGCAAAATCTGGCGGAATGGATGCAAATCAGCAACCTGCTGCTGGATAAACCGCACCACGAAACGCCGCGCGGTCTTAAGTTTGAACTGGCGGCGGAATCGCCGCTGATGATGATTATGTTCAATACGCTGGCTAAGCAGATCTACCAGCGTTACCCCCAGGCGACGATCAAATTGCGCAACTGGGATTATGATTCACTGGATGCGATTACCCGTGGCGAAGTCGATATCGGCTTTACCGGACGCGAAAGTCATCCTCGCTCGCGGGAGCTGTTAAGCTCGCTACCGTTAGCCATTGATTATGAAGTGCTGTTTAGTGATGTGCCCTGCGTCTGGTTACGCAAAGATCATCCGGCATTGCGTGAAGAGTGGGATCTGGAAACCTTTCTTCGTTTTCCACATATCAGCATTTGCTGGGAACAGAGCGATACCTGGGCGCTGGACAATGTGTTACAGGAGCTGGGGCGCGAACGCACGATTGCTATGAGCCTGCCGGAATTCGAGCAGTCACTGTTTATGGCAGCGCAGCCCGACAATCTGCTACTGGCGACCGCGCCGCGCTACTGTCAGTACTACAATCAACTCCACCAACTGCCGTTGGTTGCTCTTCCTCTCCCGTTTGACGAAAGTCAGCAAAAAAAGCTGGAAGTCCCTTTTACCCTGCTGTGGCATAAACGGAACAGCCATAATCCGAAGATCGTCTGGTTACGGGAAACCATTAAAAATCTTTACGCGTCGATGGCATAACCGAATCGTATGAAACGCGACCCTATTTCACAATAAAATGTAAAAAAGTTGTAATAAGCTTATCTGAATCGAACTTTTAGCCGCTTTAGTCTGTCCATCATTCCAGTAAATGATTACTCTTGTATTCATAATGGACCATTAAGCATGGAGCGAAAAATGGCGACTACACTTTGCCCGAGGGATTTTAACGGAAGGACATTCTGATTTCTGTTCGTCTCCCCTCCCCAGTGTCATCAAGAAGCCCGAAACATTCCCCCTCATCGTCAAAGCCGTTTTCTGGCGTCCAGAGGTTTACTCGCAGAACTGATGTTCATGCTGTATGGCATTGGCGAATTGCCGGAAATCGTCACCCTGCCGAAAGGTAAACCGGTTTTCAGCGATAAAAATTTGCCTTCGTTTTCTATTTCCTATGCCGGGAATATGGTTGGCGTGGCGTTAACAACCGAAGGTGAATGTGGCCTCGATATGGAACTACAGCGTGCGACGCGCGGGTTTCATAGCCCACACGCGCCCGATAACCACACCTTTTCCAGCAATGAATCGCTATGGATCAGTAAACAAAACGATCCTAACGAAGCGCGGGCGCAGCTCATCACGCTGCGCCGAAGCGTGCTAAAACTGAACCGGTGATGTTTTTGAATGACGATCCGCGCGATCTGCAGCTGCTGCCCATTTGCCGGACGCCTGAAATGTGCTCATGTAAATCATGTAGAAGCGTTATGCGACGCGGAGGACGTGCTGGTGTGGTCCGTGGCGGTCACGCCCACGTATTGAAAAGCTCAGTGTCTGGGAGTTAGATGGCAAACACGGCTGGAAAAGCCTGCCGGATATTCACAGCCGCGCCAACAATCCTACCAGCCGGATGATGCGTTTTTGCCCAGCTCTCTACCGTGAAGGCTTTTTTCGCCAAATTGATAGACAACCACAGGAGTTCATCATGTCTGAAAAATTGCAGGTGGTTACGTTACTGGGGAGCCTGCGCAAAGGCTCATTTAATGGCATGGTTGCACGTACCCTGCCGAAAATTGCTCCGGCAAGCATGGAAGTTAATGCGTTACCTTCCATTGCCGACATTCCTCTGTATGACGCTGACGTACAGCAGGAAGAAGGTTTTCCAGCAACGGTTGAAGCTCTGGCGGAACAGATCCGTCATATCATCGATCTTCTGCTCCAGGGCAGCCACTTCAGAGAGAATAGATACGGATAACTCCTCCATGGAGAGAAGCAGCTTCATGGAAGAGGCACAGACAGCCTGCATCTGGGAAATTTCGTTTTTGGCCTGCTCGGAAAAAGAGATCCTCTTTTCCTGCATCCGCTTTGTGTATTCGCAGATATTGACTGCGTGATCGCCGATTCGCTCCAGGTTTCCTGAAATCTTGAAGAAAGCGCTGATGAGAGCGGAGTCCTTTTCATTGGCCTCAAAGGCAATGGAATGGGAGATGTACTTGGAAATCTCCTTGTTCAGGAAATCAATGTACTCCTCTGTCTCCTCCACCTGGGGCAGTGAGTCAGGAGTTCCGTCGATCACAGCCTGGAAGCTGCGGCTTACGTTATCGGCAGCCATGGAAGCCATACGGCCAAGCTCCCGGCGGACACTTCCGATTACGATAGCGGAGGAACCGATCTGATGATCCTTTGAGGACTCCATCGGATGTATGTAGGCAAGATGCATCATGTCTGTATCCTCTGCTCCGCGATCCGGAAGGATTTTTGTGGCCAGCTCTGCCAGGTAAGTTCCAAAGGGGAGAAGCAGCAGCGTTGTGACAATGTTGAACAGCGTGTGCATATTGGCAATCTGAGCCGCCGGTTTATCGGGAGTCAGCGACACCATAAAGGCTGTAAGAGGCGTGGCCATACAGACAGCAGTGAAGAGGGCAGTTCCGATGATATTAAACATCAGATGGATCACAGTAGTGCGCTTTGCATTCCGGCTGGTTCCAATGGAGGCCAGGACGGCCGTAATACAGGTTCCGATGTTCTGGCCAAAGAGCACGTACACTGCAGTTGGAAGCCCGATAACCCCGCTGGCAGCCAGGGCCTGAAGAATGCCTACGGAAGCGGAGGAGGACTGGATCAGCGCAGTAAAGGCTGCTCCTGCCAGTATGCCGACAAACGGGTTGCTGAAGTTGGACACCAGATCCACGAAAGCCGCTGAATCGCGAAGAGGCATCATGGCTGAGCTCATCATCTCCATTCCTATGAACAGGATACCCAGTCCGGCAATGATTGACCGTAAGGTGGAAGATGACCTTTTTACAAATACAATGACACAACTCCCACAAAGGCGAAGAGCGGTGCCAGCGCTCCCACGTCGAGGGCAATGAGCTGGCCCGTGATGGTAGTTCCAATGTTTGCTCCCATGATAATCCATACTGCCTGCTTCAGCGTCATCATGCCGGAATTTACAAATCCGACAACCATGACGGTAGTGGCTGAGGACGACTGAATGACAGCGGTGATTCCGGCACCTACCGCCACGCCGAGAAAGCGGTTGGCAGTAAGGCGTTCCAGAATCTGTTTCATTCTGTTGCCGGCCGCGTCTTCCAGTCCGGCGCTCATCATCTGCATTCCGTAGAGAAAGAGAGCCAGGCCTCCGAGAAGGCCAAGTAGGTCTGTTACATTCATAATAACTGTTTTCCTCCTGAAATATTCATTTAAAGTGAAAATCCAGGTGAATTTCCGCTTGTCCGCCCTGCAGCCTGCCTGCTGTTTTCAGATGCAGAAACATGCAGAATATCCGCTGCGAAAAGGTGGAAAAATGTCGAAATACACCCACTTAATCATATGAAAAAGCGGCCCAAAAGACAAGAAGAATTTTTAAAAATATAGAAGTATTAATTTTAAACCCGCTGGATATAAATTAACTGATAATTGCCCGGCAGAGTACAGGGAATGTTCCATAGAGAGAGACGATGCCGTACAGCCTCCCGCCGGATAGAGACAGTCCCAAGTTACGGGAATGAACTCAATTTTAAAACATGGTCTAGGAATTTTGCGTAAGATGTAGTAAAATAAGGGCGGTTTTTGCGCTTTTTGTGCTTTAAAGTTGGCAATGAACAGAGGAGAATAAACATATGAATGAAAAAAAGGGACAGGCTGGCGGAAACTTTCTGCTCCAGGGCAGTATTCTGGCAGCCGCGGGGATTCTGGTGCGGCTGATTGGCCTGCTCTACAAAATCCCCATGACACGGATTCTGGGAGATGAAGGGATTGGATACTATAATACCGCCTACGAAATTTATAATATTGGTCTGATCCTTTCCTCCTACAGTCTTCCTTTGGCGGTATCAAAGCTGATTGCGAAGAAGGAGCAGGAGGGAAGAAGACGGGATGCAGGACGTGTGTTCTGCTGCGGCATCTTTGTGGGGGTGTTTGCAGGCGGAGTGATGAGCGCATTTCTGATTCTCTGTGCAGACTGGATCGCCTCGGGCATTTTTAACAGTCCGGGAAGCGCCCTGCCGCTGCGCGTGATGGCTCCTACCATTCTCGTCTTTGCAGTGATGGGAGTGTTTCGGGGATTCTTCCAGGGCCACGGCAATATGATCCCCACCTCCGTATCCCAGGTGGCAGAGCAGGTGGTGCATGCGGCTGTGAGTATCTGGGCCTCCTGGGATTTTATGAACCGCTATGCAGGAACTGAGAATCCAGCCTCCTGCGGAGCCGCAGGGGGAA
>ENA-OQCW01000681-OQCW01000681.1-human-gut-metagenome-genome-assembly--contig:-NODE-681-length-17603-cov-6.789368_pt1 | contig 17603 bp, 16 predicted proteins | sample MGYA00242767_ERZ504593 | MGnify/ENA primary metagenome ERZ504593 (study PRJEB26092, sample SAMD00036307) | human gut metagenome | host: Homo sapiens | study: EMG produced TPA metagenomics assembly of... | reverse complement strand
TTTTTGAAAACAGCGCCAGCGGCCATGCAAAACCATTCTGCTTTTTCAACGCTTTCTCAATCTCATCGCTCTCTTTATATTGAAGAGAAATATCACTTCCTTTGATCACATCTGACTTACTGTCCTGTTCCTTAATGGTCAGTTTGTAGTCTTTTACCTGTTCTTTGATATATGCCTCCACAGATGATGCCGATCTTCCCGAAAAATCTTTTCCGTTGATTGTTGTATTTATATAGAAATGACTCATGAAAAAAATACAGAAATTCCAAGATATAAAAGCACCAGCACTCCGACGACTCCTCCTGCGATGATCCCCGCTTTTCTGACAGGAAATCCACCAGAAGTCCTACGAGACCGTTTCCTGTGTTTTGGGGAATTTCCTTTCGTCTCTTCAGAAACATCTTCAAAGTCTTCTTCTGTAAAAATCATGTCTTCTGTCTGCGGTCTTTTCGGTTTTTTTTCTGAATTTTTTTCTTTCATCTGCTATTGCCGTTCTCCTTTCAGCCAGTATCTAGTCCTCATTATATTACGCTTTTCCTGAATTGTACAGAAAAAACATAGGAATTTCAAATAAATTTATTGCACTTCTATCTGCCCGATCCTGCCGTTCATGATCTAATCGGGCAGTTGCATAAAAATAAGGATTGCACGATAATATGTCTTCTTATATAATAGTTTTATATGCAAAAGAAAGGAGATTTTGACATATGAGTGGTTCATCATTTGGAACTTTATTTCGTATTACTACATGGGGGGAATCTCACGGTACCGCGATCGGTGTTGTCATCGATGGCTGTCCGGCAGGACTTCCCTTGTGCGAAACTAATATACAGGCTTTTCTCGATCGCAGACGACCGGGTCAAAGCCGTTATACAACAAAACGCAGTGAGTCTGACCAGGTAGAAATTCTCTCCGGTGTCTTTGAAGGCAGGACAACCGGGACTCCTATTTCCCTTCTCGTACGCAATCAGGATCAGCGTTCCCGGGATTATGGAGAAATTGCTTCCTATTACAGACCGGGACATGCCGATTACACATTCAGCAGTAAATATGGTTTTCGCGATTATCGCGGCGGCGGCCGCACATCCGGCCGGGAAACCATCGGACGCGTTGCTGCCGGAGCTGTTGCTTCTGCCCTTTTAAAAACCCTGGGAATCGAACTGATCACATTTTCAAAATCAATCGGACCTGTCAAAGTTCCCGAACAGGATTATCATTTTGAAGAAATTTCAGAAAATCCTTTTTATATGCCAAACAATGCATTGGCCGAAACAGCCGCTGAATATCTCAACGAGATGATGGCGCAGAAAGATTCCTGCGGTGGAATTATTGAGTGTCGTGTGACCGGACTTCCTGTCGGGCTCGGCGAACCGGTATTTGACAAACTGGACGCCCAGCTTTCCAAGGGTATCATGTCCATGGGCGCTGTAAAAGCAGTAGAAATCGGTGATGGTTTTCTGGCGTCTTTGGCCAATGGAAGCACCAACAACGATGCATTTACCCTTGAATCCGGACATCTCACCAAAAAGACCAACCATTCCGGAGGCGTTCTTGGCGGAATCAGCGATGGTTCCGAACTGATCGTACGTGCCGCTGTGAAGCCTACCCCATCAATTGCCCGCACACAGTCCACAGTAAATTTAGACAATGAAGAAATTGAAATCTCCATCAAGGGAAGACATGATCCAATCATCGTTCCCCGCGCCGTGGTGGTAGTTGAATCTATGACTGCACTTACACTCGCAGATCTTCTTCTGTGCAATATGTGCAGCCGTCTGGATTCCATCAAAAACTTTTACCAGGAGGAGAAAGATGTCTAATAAGCTGATCGATATTGTGAATGTCACAAAATCTTTTGATGAGAACGTCATTTTGGACCACTTAAATCTTTATATCCGTGAAAATGAATTTTTAACCCTGCTCGGTCCAAGCGGCTGCGGTAAGACCACGCTGCTTCGAATTCTGGGTGGTTTCGAGACTCCGGATTCCGGAGATATCATTTTTGACGGGAAGAACATCAACAAGCTGCCGCCCAACAGACGGCAGCTCAATACTGTGTTCCAGAAATATGCGCTCTTTACCCATATGACCATTGCAGAAAATATTGCATTTGGTCTTAAGATCAAGAAAAAGTCCAAACATTATATTGATGACAAGATCAAATATGCACTGAAACTTGTGAATCTGGAGGATTTTAAAGACCGGTATCCGGATTCTTTAAGCGGCGGTCAGCAGCAGAGGATCGCAATTGCCCGCGCAATTGTAAACGAACCGAAAGTGCTGCTTCTCGACGAACCGCTTGGAGCACTGGACTTAAAACTCAGACAGGACATGCAGTATGAGCTGATCCGTCTGAAAAACGAACTGGGCATTACTTTTGTCTACGTTACCCATGATCAGGAGGAAGCTCTGACCATGTCCGATACGATCGTTGTCATGAATCAGGGATATATCCAGCAGATTGGAACACCGGAGGATATTTATAACGAACCACAGAACGCCTTTGTAGCAGACTTTATCGGAGACAGCAACATTCTTCCTGCCACCATGGTGGAAGATAAGGTTGTCAAAATGCTGGGAGCCACCTGGCAGTGTGTGGACGTTGGATTCGGACGCAACAAACCGGTAGATGCGGTGATCCGCCCGGAAGACATCGATCTGGTCAAGCCTGAAGAAGGAATCATCGAAGGTGTGGTCACCCATCTGATCTTCAAAGGTGTTCATTATGAAATGGAGGTACTTGCCAATAATTACGAGCTTCTCGTACACAGTACCGATATGTTCCCTGTTGGCACAGAGGTCGGTATCCGTGTGGACCCATTTGATATCCAGATCATGAAAAAACCGGAATCTGAAGATGCGGAGGCGGCAGGCATTGAAGAGTAGAAAATTACTGAGCGGCCCATATTTATTCTGGGCTGTCTCCTTTATCATCATTCCACTTTTGATGATCCTGTATTATGGATTGACAGACAAAAGTGGAAATTTCACACTGATGAACCTGGCTCAGATCACCACACAAGAGAATTTAAAAGCGCTGGGACTTGCCCTTCTGCTTTCCTTTGTGAGTACACTGATCTGTCTGATTCTTGCGTACCCGCTTGCCATGATTCTGTCTGAAAAGAATGTCAATCAGACCAGTTTCATCGTATTGATTTTTATTCTTCCTATGTGGATGAATTTTTTACTGCGGACGCTCGCATGGCAAAATTTGCTCGAAAAAAACGGTGTCATCAACATGATCCTGCACTTTTTCCACCTTCCGGATCTTACATTGATCAACACACCGGGTGCGATCATCCTCGGCATGGTGTACAATTTCCTGCCGTTTATGGTGCTGCCGATCTACAATGTACTTTCCAAGATCGACAAGGATGTGATTTTTGCCGCCCGGGATCTGGGTGCAAACAGTCTTCAGACCTTTTCAAAAATTATTCTGCCTTTGAGCGTACCTGGTATTATCAGCGGAATTACCATGGTCTTTGTACCGTCACTGACCACATTTGTTATTTCCGACCTGCTTGGCGGAAGTAAGATCCTGCTTATCGGAAATGTGATCGAGCAGGAATTTAAACAAGGAAGCAACTGGAATACGGGTTCCGGTCTTTCCCTTGTGTTGATGATCTTTATTATTGCCAGCATGGCAATGATCGCAAAATACGATAAAGAAGGGGAGGGAAATGCATTTTGATAAAAAATACAGCCAAACGGATTTACCTGATCCTGATCCTCATTTTATTATATGCACCAATCATAACACTGATCGTTCTGTCCTTCAACAATTCCAAAACCCGGGCAAAATGGGGTGGGTTTACCGGAAAATGGTACATTTCACTGTTCCAGAATCCGGATATTATGAATGCACTTTACACGACTCTGATCATCGCATTGCTTTCTGCACTGATTGCAACCTTGATCGGAACCGCAGCCTCTCTTGGGATCCAGGCAATGAAACCGAAGATGCGCACCTTTATGATGGGCGTAACTAACATCCCGATGCTCAACGCAGATATCGTAACCGGAATTTCCCTGATGCTGCTCTTTGTTGCATTTCGTTTTACCCTTGGATTTTCCACGGTACTGCTGGCACACATCACATTCAATATTCCTTATGTAATATTGAGTGTCATGCCAAAATTAAAGCAGACAAAAAAGAGTACTTATGAAGCCGCACTGGATCTGGGAGCCTCTCCGATCTACGCATTTTTCAAAGTCGTACTGCCGGATATCATGCCGGGGATCATTTCCGGTTTTCTTCTGGCATTTACAATGTCACTGGATGATTTTGTAATCACACATTTTACGAAAGGACCGGGGGTGGATACCCTTTCCACCAAGATCTACAGTGAAGTGCGTAAAGGAATCAAACCGGAAATGTATGCACTGTCCACAATCATGTTTATGACAGTACTTGTCCTGCTGTTTTTGATCAACTTTACACCCAAGCAGAAGAATTCTTCCCCATCAGCCGCTTCTAAGCGCAGAAGACATCAGAGCATCAGCCACATCATCTTCAAGCGCGCAGTACCGGCTGCCATGATCCTTGTTATTGCCGCCGGCGGATTTTATTACGGTTCCAAAAACGGAGTGACCGGCGGAGACAATCAGCTGATCGTATACAACTGGGGCGAATATTTAGATCCGGACGTGATCCCGATGTTTGAAAAGGAAACCGGTATCCAGGTCGTTTATGAAGAATACGAGACAAATGAAATCATGTATCCGAAAGTGCAGTCCGGCGCCATCGCTTATGACGTGGTCTGTCCTTCCGACTATATGATCCAGCGTATGATCGAAAATGATCTGCTTGCCAAGATCAATTTTGACAATATTCCGAATATCAAATACATCGGCGACACTTATCTGGAACAGTCCCGCCAGTTTGACCCGGACAACCTCTACTCTGTCCCTTACTGTTGGGGAACTGTCGGTATCTTATACAACAAGACAATGGTAGATGAACCGATCGACAGCTGGTCCGTACTGTGGGATGAAAAATATAAAGACAACATTTTGATGCAGGACAGTGTTCGTGATGCATTTGCAGTGGCATTAAAATACATCGGCGCCTCGCTCAACTCCACGGATTTAAATGAACTGGAGGAAGCAAAGCAGCTTCTCATTGATCAGAAACCTCTTGTGCAGGCATATGTTATTGATCAGGTGCGTGACAAAATGATCGGAAACGAAGCCGCCATCGGTGTCATTTATTCGGGAGAAGCCATCTATACACAGGCAGAGAATCCAAATCTGGAGTACGTAATTCCAAAAGAAGGATCGAATCTCTGGATTGATTCCTGGGTAATTCCGAAAAAATGCACAGCACAAAGAAAATGCAGAAAAATTTATCAACTTCCTCTGCCGGCCTGATATTGCCAAAATGAACTTCGACTACATTACCTACTCCACTCCGAATACCGGAGCACGAGAACTCATCGAAGATCCGGCCATCCGCAACAGCAAGATTGCGTTTCCGGAACCGGAAGATCTTGTCAACTGCGAAACATTCCGTTTCCTCGGGGACAAATACGATGCAATCTACAACCAATTGTGGCGGGAAGTAAAATCCAAATAGTATCCCCCTCCGGGCATCCCGTAATGCATGCCTGCGGCGGGCGGACTTACGTCCGATAAATAAAAATGAGCGTGTTCCAAACCATGTGGTAAACACGCTCATTTTGTCTTATCTTTTATTTTCTCGTATCAATAAATCCTTCACCGAACACTTCACTTGTCTCTGTCAGCATCACAAATGCATCCGGATCCACCTCATGTGCAGCACTTCTGACGGAGTACGCCTGAGAACTGGAGCAGGCACAGAGCAGCACATCCTTTTCCTCTTTTGTATAGGTTCCGATCGCCCGGATTGCTGTGGAACCTCTTCCGCTGATCTGATCGATCTTTTTAGAGACCTCTTCCGCCTTTGTCGTAATGATCAGGATCAGTTTACCGGCTCCCATGCCATACATGATCTTATCGATCACGACAGATGTCACAAATGCCGAGATCAGACCATAGAGAACTGCGTCCACATTTCCAAATACCGGCCATCCAAACAGAATGATCAAAAGATCGATCGCCATGGTTACAAATCCGATTGACAAATGCGGCTTGACTGCTTTGATCGACATAGTCAGAAAATCGGTACCGCCGGAGGAGGATCCCCGCATATAGAACAACGCAAGCGCTGCTCCCAGGCAGACACCGGAAAACAGTGCCGCCATAAACGGCTCTCCTGTATAAGGCTTTGTATACGGAAAAATAAGATCCAGAAATATCGTACAAACAATCATGGTTCTTGCTGATTTGAACATAAACCTTCGTCCTACCAGCTTAAAGCTCAAAATGATAAGCGGAATATTCAGAGCAAGGGTTGTAATACCAATCGGAAATCTCCATAAATGATTCATGATCAGCGCCAGACCGGATAATCCTCCCGGTGCAAAATCTGCCGTTTTTGCAAACGTATAAATCCCAAGGGCATATAATACACTTCCCACAATATCATAAGAAATATCCAGTACAAGCTCTTTTCCATTGATCTTTTTACGCTTCTGTCCCATGTCTCTTCCCTTCTTTTCTCTTATACCGGGAAGCACCCTCCTCCGATAAATTCTCTGAGCAGCGAATTTGCCGGAACATAGTCACTTCCGATTCCGATAAAATAGTCAAAAAATTTCAAAAGTCTTTTCGCCTCAAGATATTCCGGTGAATCCTTTTCCACTCCGAACAAAAGAGGCTCCACATACTGTTTTAAAACAGCCAGTTCATACAACAGGGAAGAATTAAACATCACATCCGCTTCTTCCTGATACGGAAAAATATTCTCTTCCTCCCCTCTTCTGACTGACGACCACATTGCAAGCGTTTTCTGTGCAGAAGTTCCTCTTGTTCTGGCATCCCGCACCAGCCGCCGGATCAGTCTTCCGTCTGTAGAAGGAATCCGGTTGTGCTCATCAATATTCAACTGTGTCAGAGCACTGATGTAAATCTTAAACTTCCGGTCTGATGAAAGCTGACGGGAAAGCTCCGGATTCAAACAGTGAATTCCTTCGATCACAAGAATATCCTGTTCCTTCAGCTGTGTCGGAGTCGTGTCATAGCTCCTGCTTCCTTTCTTAAAATCAAAGATTGGAAGATGCACCGCCTCTCCGGCTAAAAGTGCCTGCATATCCTTATTGAACTGCTCGATGTCAATGGCCTCCAGACATTCAAAATTGTAATTGTCATCCTCATCCCGGGGTGTTTTTTCCCGATCCACAAAATAATTGTCCACTGCAATCGGATGCGGTCTCATTCCCTGCGTCCGAAGCTGAATGGAGAGCCTGTGCGAAAACGTTGTTTTTCCGGATGAAGACGGTCCTGCGATCATCACCAGCTTTGTTTCCGGCTTCGCGGCAATCTGCGCGGCGATCTGTGCGATCTGCCGTTCCTGATAAGCCTCCTGCACAAGTACGATCTCACGCATATCATATTTTGTGACCATGTCATTGAGTGCTCCGACTGTCTCAATATTCTGAAGGTCGCCCCACTGCACACTGCTCTTTAATACCTGAAACAGCTTTTCACGCGGTTCAAAGGCCGGGACTACATCCGGTTCCTTTCGGAACGGCATCTGGAGTACAAATCCTTCATCATACAGATGCAGCGCAAAATTCTTTAAATACCCGGAATCCGGCACCATATATCCATAGTAATAATCCTCAAACTCATTCATCCGGTAGATATTTACCTTGGAAACCCTCCGGTATCCAAACAGCCTTTCCTTGTCATACATCCCGTGTCTGCCAAAAAGCTCTACTGCATCCGATGTATGCACAGAACGCTTCTCGATCGGAATTTGGGCTTCTGCAAGTTCATGCATCCTTGCATCAATCTGATCCAGAAACTTCTGATCCAGAACGACATCTCCGTCAATTGTACAGTAATACCCATTGCTGACGGAAAAATGGATCTTCACATTGCGGATCTTGTCATGTCCTCCGACATCATGAACTGCTTTGACAAGCATAAAACAGAGACTTCGACGATAAGTCTCATAACCGATCGGGTCTTTCACTGTCACAAATTCGATTTTACAATCCTGCTTTAATCGTTTGTTCAATTCCTGAAGACGTGTCCCGTCCACCAATGCCAGTACGATTTTGGCCGGGTATTCTTCCTGAAATTCTTCTGCGATCTTCTTGTAGGCAATTCCTCTCTCGTAACACTTTACCTTGTCCCCTGTCTGAACGGTACAAAATTCTTTCTCCATAAGCCTGCCCTCCCGTCTGGAATCTTACAATACCTGAAACGGATGCACGACCGGTGCGGTGATGATTTTAGCTGCAGGAAGTCTCTCTTCCAGAAACCGTTTCATATCTTCCATAAAAATATACTCTGTCCCATAATGTCCCGCATCAATCACCGAAACGCCCTGTGCCGCCGCATCCAGACCTTCATGGTGTCCGATATCTCCGGTTACAAGAACATCCGCTCCTTTTGAGACAGCCGGAGCAATGGCACTTTTCCCGGATCCCGGAGAAACCGCAAGTCTTTTTACCGGCTGCTTCATATCTCCAAACACCTTGACCGATCCCAGTTTTAATTTATGCTTCACATAAACACAGCATTCTTCCAGTGTCATCTCTTTTGGAAGGGATCCCACTCTTCCGATCCCCTCTTCTTTTGTCTGTGTATTCATGGTCACATCCAGCACTTCGGTATCTGTCAGTCCCAGAATCTGTCCGGAAAGCTCTGCCATGCCAAGCACATCATAATTGGTATGCATTGCATAATAGGAAATATCACTGCGGATCAGCTTTAACAGCCTGCGGCCGATAAAATCTTCATCCGTAATATGCTTAAGCGGCGAAAAAATCAGCGGATGATGGGTAATGAGCATGTCCGCTTCCTGCGCAATCGCCTCCTCAATGACCGCATCTGTTGTATCCAGCGCCAGATAAATCCGACGGACTTCTTTTTCACTTCTTCCCGCCTGCAGCCCTACATTGTCAAATCCCAGAGCAGCACTCTTGGGATATGTACCCTCAATCATTGCCATAATGTCTTTACACTGCATAATACTTCAGTCCTTTCCTGATGCAGACAAGCTCCTCTTTGAGTTCTGCCTGTCTCTTTGTGATATGTTCCCCTCTCTGATGATCCAGTTTTTCCAGAATCTCTGCTTTTAACTGTTCTTCTCTCTTTAAATACTGCTCCAGTATGGGGTGGCGCATCTCCAAAAGTAATTTTCCGTATCGAAGCTGGGTTTCATCCCACTTCTCTCTTTCGCTTTCCTTTGAAGGAACCACACGCATCATCGGATAGTACTTTCCTTCATCCAGTACCATCTCTTCCTGCACGATCTGATAGCCGTTCTGCAGAAGAAATTCCCGCACCTTTGCGATTTCCGACTGGGGCTGCAAAATGCACTCTTGTAATGTCTCTGCCACAGCCTGTCCCTCTGTCAGAATCCTCATCACAAGTCCGCCGCCCATACCTGCGATAATGACGGCTTCCACTTCTCCCGGAGACAGTTTTTCCAGGCCATTGGATCTGCGCATCTTGATCTGCTCTTTTAATCCGGCTTCTCTTACATGCTCTTCTGCCCGGATCAGCGGACCTTCGTTCACATCCATTGCAAACGCTTTTTTTACTTTTTTATGCTCTGTCAGATAAATCGGAATATAGGCGTGATCCGTTCCGATATCTGCCACACACTCCCTGACTGTCACAAGGTCAGCCACTGCCTGCAGTCTTTTTGATAATTCATTCCTCATATCTTAGTCCAGATAGTCTCTCAGTTTGCGGCTGCGGCTTGGATGACGCAGCTTCCGGAGTGCTTTTGCCTCAATCTGGCGGATACGTTCACGGGTAACATCAAATTCTTTTCCAACTTCCTCCAGCGTTCTGGCACGTCCGTCATTCATTCCGAAACGAAGGCGAAGCACTTTCTGTTCTCTTTCTGTGAGTGTATCCAGCACTTCATCAAGCTGCTCTTTGAGCAGTGTCTGCGCTGCTGCCTCTGCCGGTACCGGTACGTTATCGTCCTGGATAAAATCTCCCAGATGACTGTCTTCTTCCTCACCAATTGGTGTCTCCAAAGATACCGGCTCCTGGGAAATCTTCAAAATCTCACGCACACGTTCTACCGGCATATCCAGTTCTTTTGCGATCTCTTCCGGCAGCGGCTCTCTTCCGAGCTCCTGCAGAAGCTGTCTGGACACACGGATCAGTTTGTTGATCGTCTCCACCATATGCACCGGAATACGAATCGTTCTTGCCTGATCTGCGATTGCTCTTGTGATCGCCTGACGGATCCACCAGGTAGCATACGTACTGAATTTGTATCCTTTGTGATAATCAAATTTTTCCACTGCTTTGATCAGTCCTAAATTTCCCTCCTGGATCAGATCCAGAAACAGCATTCCGCGTCCTACATAACGTTTTGCAATGCTGACTACAAGACGAAGGTTCGCTTCTGCAAGCTCTTTCTTTGCATCTTCATCTCCTTCTTCCATTCTCTGCGCCAGCTCAATCTCTCTGTCTGCACTTAAGAGCGGAACTTTTCCGATCTCTTTTAAATACATTCTGACCGGATCTTCAATGCTGACACCGTCCGGAACTGACAGGTCAATATTCTCCATATCTACATCATCCGCTTCTTCTGCCATGATCACGTCCATGTCTACGTCCAGATCATCGTCACTGCTGATACGCAATACATCAATATTGTTGGCTTCCAGATACTCAAATACCTTTTCCATCTGTTCTGCTTCCAGTTCCATATCCGCAAAAAAGTCATTGATCTCCTGGATCTCCAGTATACTTTTCTTTTCTTTCCCTGTGCTACCAGTTCTCTGAGTCTCTCCGTAAACTTCTGAATGTTTTCTTCCATGTGTCCATCCTTCCTCTGTCTGCAGCAAACGCAGACTGTCTTGTTTTATTTTATCCTTATTCAATAGAAATATGCAGTTTCTTCAAGTCATCCAGTTTTCGCTTTTCCTCCATCAGCTTCTGAAGTCCGATGATATCTGTCGGTTCCAGATGCATGGTCCTGTAATCGATACTGTGTGTCTTGACTTTTACGATTGTCTCCTGCAGTGCTTTTTCCCGTTCCTCTTTGGTCGTCAGCTTCTGGATCTTCGTATGAAACAACGAAGCTGCTTCCCGGTGTTCCTCTTCCTTTGTAAAATGATTCAGAATCTTGGCGGGATTTAATTCTCCTTCCTCATACTGGTGATATAAAAATTCTGCCACTGTATGGTACAGAGGTTCCGGAAAATCCTCCGGACTGATATACTTCTGAATGATTCCAAACAGTCTTCTGTCCTCGATCATCCAGGTAAGCAGAATTTTCTGGGAAATCTTCGCCCCGTCTTCTTTCGGCTTATCGCTGCCTGTGGCCTGCTTCGGACGCTCCACCGGCTTTGCCATTCCTTCTCTCACCGCCATCTTTGCCACCAGTTTTTGCAGGCTCTCAACTGTGGCCCGATATGTACCCGCAACCGCTTCAATATAGTTGTTCCGCTCCAGTTCATCCTCAAAGCCGATCAGACGCCTTGCAGCCTCCTGGAAAAATGCAGTCTTTCCTTCCGGAGAATTCATATCATACTCTTTCTCCAGCATCTCCAGTCCGAACATAAATCCGTTTCTCGCATTTCCGATCCTGCGTTCAAATTCCTCAGCGCCCAGATTCTTGATAAATTCATCCGGATCCTTATATGGATCCATCCGGATCACCTTTGCAGTGATCCCGGCCTCCTTCAAGATCGGAACTGCCCGAAGCGCCGCTCTCGTCCCTGCCTCATCGCTGTCATAGGTCAGATATACTTCCTGAACATACCGCTTGATCAATGCCGCATGCCCGGTCGTCAATGCAGTTCCCAGTGACGCCACTGCATTGGTAAATCCCGCCTGATGCAGCGCGATCACATCCATATAGCCCTCACACACCAGAAAATACGGCTTTCTTGATGTGCGCGCCCGGTTCAGTCCGTACAGATTACGGCTCTTGTCAAAGATCTCTGTCTCCGGTGAATTCAGATACTTTGGCTTTGCGTCTCCCATCACACGCCCGCCAAATCCGATGACCCGGTTGTTCACATCCATGATCGGGAACATCACCCGATTCCAGAATTTGTCATAAACACCATTTTTCTCATCGGTATTGATCAGTCCCGCCTGACGGATCAGATCTTCCGTATACCCCCTTTTTCTGAGGTAACGAAAGAGATCATCGCTGTACTTGCTGGAATATCCGAGACCAAATGCCTTGATCGTCTCCTCTGACAACTGCCTGCCGGTCAGATATGCGTGCGCCGTCTTTCCCTGTTCAGACTTCAGCTGCACATAAAAATACTGCGCTGCCAGCTTGTTGATCTCAAGAAGCTGTGTCTTTCTGTCTGCCCTGGCTTTTGCTTCTTTTGAATACTCCATCTCAGGGAGTGCAACACCTGCCCTGTCCGCCAGAAACTTCAGTGCTTCCACAAATGAAAAATTCTCATAATCCATCAGAAATGTAAATACATTTCCTCCCGCTCCACAGCCAAAGCAGTAATACATCTGCTTTTCTCTGCTTACGGAAAAAGAGGGGGACTTTTCATTGTGAAACGGACAGAGTCCGAAATAGGAACTACCTTTTTTCTGCAGTCTCACATATCCTGAGATCACATCCACAATATCATTTTTTGTTCTTACTTCTTCGATTACTTCTTCCGAATAATACATGTCTGCCTCTTACTTCTCTTTCATTTTTGAGCATTTAAAATCCCCTACACTTATTATATTCTGCGGTCACATCTCTTTTCCTTTATTTTTTTGAAATTCTTTTTTCCAGTGCATCGATCACCGTCTCAAGCACTTTTAATCTGGCGTAATATTTATCATTTCCCTCTACCACGATCCATGGAGCATATTCTGTGGAAGTCCGGATCAGCATCTCATTGACCGCCTCCTCATACTGCTCCCATTTTTCACGGTTTCTCCAGTCTTCTTCTGTGATCTTCCACTGCTTTTCCGGATTTTCCTGCCGCTGTCTGAATCGCTTTTCCTGCTCTTTTTTGTCAATCTGCATCCAGAATTTCAAAACTACAGCCCCTGCGTCCGCGAGATCCTTTTCCATATCATTGATCTCCTTATACGCCCGTTTCCACTCTTCCTGCGTACAAAACCCTTCTATCCGCTCTACCATCACCCTGCCGTACCAGGTTCTGTCAAAAATTGCGATATGCCCGTCCTTTGGCATGTTTTTCCAGAATCTCCAGAGATAATGATGTGCTTTCTCCAGATCATTCGGCGCCGCTGTAGGATTCACCACATATCCCCTGGCATCCATCTTTTCTGTCAGCCGCTTGATCGCTCCTCCTTTTCCGGCAGCATCCCAGCCTTCAAACCCGATTACCACCGGAATGCGCTTCTGATACAGCTCTCCATGCAGCTTCTCGATCTTTTTCTGATATTCTTTGAGCTTTTTCCGATACGTTTTCCTGTCACAACACAAACTTAAGTCCACTTTTGCCAGCACAGATTCCTGAAACCCTTTTGTTGCTCCATCTATCAGACTTCTATTCTCAGACGCCTCTTTTTCCGCTTCCCGGATCACCTCTGCCGCCGTCTCCCTTGCAATCTCCCTGCGCCTGTTGTCAATCCCTGCTGTCAGCATCTGCGTGATCACGGTGTAGATTTTGACTGTTGCATAGCGTCTGTCTGTAGCCTCCACAATCGTCCAGGGGGCATATTCCGTATCTGTCCTCTGCAGCATTTCTTCTATCATTTCCTGATACTGATCATACTTTTCATTTTTCTTCAGATCTGCCTTTGTCACACGCCACGCCGTATCTTTAGACTCCATGAGTTTATCAAACCGTTTTTTCTGTTCCTTTTGATCGATATCCAAAAACAATTTAATCAGAAGTGTCCCGTCCTCCGTGATCTGTTTTTCAAAGGAACAGATCGAGCGATAGCAGTTTTCTATTTCCGATTCTCGCATTTTCTTTTCAAACCGGTCACTGAGCACCTTAATATACCAGCTTCCATCATATACTGCCATCCGGCCTCTTTGCGGTGTCTTCGTCCAAAACCGCCACAAAAAAGGGTGCATCGCTTCCTCTTTTGTCTCCTCTTTCACCGTAAATACTTCAAATCCCCTCGGATCCAGACTCTGAATCAGTTTTCCGATCTGCATTCCTTTTCCTGCGGCATCAAATCCTTCAAATACAATCATGATCGGAAGCCCCATTTCCTTACACTGTCTCTGAAGTTTTCCCATCTGCAGCTTCAAAGCAGTCATTTTTGCCTTGTATTCACTTTTTTCCATCTTCATTGTCAAATCTACTTTTTCTAACATGATTTGCCCTCCCGATCCTTTCTGTCTTAGTTTTCCCATCTGTTTCTTTTTTATCCTGAAACCAGAAAAAACCGCACGGACTTCTGTGAAATACACTGTATTTCATAAAATCCATGTGGTTTTCTTTTCGTAACGACTGGCGATCACCCTCCATGGCGATTTTGCTTAAAAAATCAGATATCTTGCGTTTCTGATTTTTGTTTCATTTCCGCCAGTACTTTTTTGAAGTTTTTTCCGAAACAAGATCAACGTTGTCGCAACCGCGATCACGTCTGCGATCGGTTCTGCCAGAAACACTGCCTGTACATTGTCTTCCAGAAATACCGGCAGGATATAGATCAGCGGGATCAACACGATGATCTTTCGAAACATTGCCAAAAACGCTGAAATTTTAGAATTTCCAAACGCAATAAACGTCTGCTGACAGGCAATCTGTGCTCCCATCAGTACCACTGCCGCCATATAAATACGCATCGCCCATCTTGCAAATTCTGCCAGCTGCAAGTCATTGGTAAAGATCGTAACAAATACACCCGGAAGCAGTTCTGCTACTGCCCAGATACAGGCCGCATAAATCACTGACGACAACAACAGCAGACGGAATCCTTTTCTCACACGTTCTGGATTGTTGGCTCCAAAGTTATAACTAATGATCGGCTGTCCTCCCTGGGTCAACCCCTGCAGAGGCAGCATGGCAAACTGCATCACACTGGAAAGGATGGTCATGGCGCCTACTGCCAGGTCTCCACCATATTTTAATAAAGAAGAGTTAAAGCACAATACCAGAATACTCTCTGTAGACTGCATGATAAACGGCGCAAACCCAAGCCCGATACATGGAACCATCACATCTTTTCGAATTCTGAAATTCTCTTTTTTCAATCTCAGCACCGTATCTTTTCCAGAAAGGAAACGGATTGCCCAGACTGCGCTGATTGCCTGAGAGAGCACCGTTGCCAGAGCGGCTCCCCGCACGCCCATATGGAATCCAAAAATGAAGATCGGATCCAGCACAATATTTGTCACTGCACCGATTACAACTGTCATCATACTGATCTTAGAAAAGCCCTGTGCGGCGATAAATGCATTGAGTCCAAGTGTCAGCTGTACAAAAATCGTTCCAACCGCATAAATGTTCAGATAGCTTTCTGCGTATCCCAGCGTATTTTCACTGGCGCCAAACATCATCAGTAAAGGACGCTTAAATACAAGCACCAGAGCTGTCAAAACAACAGCGGTAATCACCAGTGCAGAAAAACAGTTTCCCAGTATCTTCTCTGCACCCTCATTATCCTTTTTTCCCATCAGAATACTGGCTCTTGGTGCGCCTCCCATTCCCATCAGTGCCGCAAATGCAGAGACGATCATAATAACCGGAAAACATACACCAAGTCCGGTAAGTGCTGCCGCACCCTCTCCCGGAATATGTCCGATATACATCCTGTCCACCATATTATAAAGTGCATTGACCACCTGTGAGATAATAGAAGGCACTGCCAGTACGAATAACAAGTGTCCGATCGGCTCCTTCCCCAGATCCACCTCTTTTGACATTTTCAGTTTCATAATGATGACTCCTTCCCTTTTGCCCGTTCTTCAAATCGCGCAAAAATCTTCTCCATTGTATTGGCCATATTTGCAATATCCTCTTCGGGAATCCCCTCAAGGATCTCCTGATCGATCTTCCGCTTGATTCCTCCAAGCTGTTCGATCACAGGAAGTGCATGTTCTGTCAGCTTTAGATGCTGCACTCTCTTATCATGGTCATCTGCCACACTGATGATCATCTCCTTCCCCAGCAGCGCATCTACACTTCTGCATACAAGCGCCTTGGAAACGCCGAGACATGTACATAACTGACTGTTCGTATCGATTGAAGGATTATTTGCCAAAAACAGCAAAATTGATATTTCATTCGGAGAATATGTCTCATTTCCCAACATTCTCCCAAACTCATCTGCATACACTTTCCTGATCTTCATAAACACAGAAATCATACCTTCCACTGTCATCTCTGCGCTCATTTTTCCACCTCCATTTGTTTACTTGTAAACTTTCTATTAGTATATCACGTTTCACAGAATTGTCAATTTTATATCACACACTTTTTTCAAATTTATAGTTGACATTTCAAAAACTCTATAGTATTATACTAAAAGTGATGTGCTTCACGTAAGTTTTTCATCATAATGAGCGGAAGTGTCGGAACTGGCAGACGAGCAAGACTAAGGATCTTGTAAGCATTGCGCTTGTGTGGGTTCAAGTCCCATCTTCCGCATATTATAAAAAGGTATGATTCCATGTTCGGAATCATACCTTTTTTGTTTATAATTTTCATGTTCTTTGTTTTTAATAGTTTCAACAAACTATAACATAGGAGTTTTTCTATACTCCAGGTAACGCTACGGCTTTGCATCAACCCTTCCACGCTGCGTTAAATATCCCGTCATAAATAAAAGACTCCAGACGTTCTCTAAAGACTGATACATTTCCGGATAGATCAGCTCCTGATGAATCTCTTTTATGATTTCCCCGCCGGCAAGCAGAGTTTCAATCTCACGCTTGGTTTTAAGATTGTCGGACATTTGAATAAATTTCTTGACGGCATCATTACTGCTGGTGTTGATCCAATAGTTTTCCGGAAACACATTTACATAGTCTTTGATTTCTTCATAATGATCCTCTGTTTCATAATACTTTAGCATTTCTCTTACTTCCGTATCCGTAAAACCAAAATATTCATCATAACGTTCATCTGTATGCGCATACATCCGGTCATTACTGCAAATTTCAGACTATTGTTTGTTTTTAGTGCCTGTTCCAACAGATTACGGATTAGAAATATCATTTGCTCATAATATCCATTTTCAAACGCCTTTGCTAATGGAACATCATATTCATCAATTAAAAGAAATTTTATATCTAATTTTCGATTATCCGCATAAACATTATACTTTTAAGTATTTTAAAGTATAGAAAATCATTCATTTTACCACGAATTTACCACGATTGAATGAGCCTTGATATGATGATAAAACGACTAAGGGAGATAGCACAAATAACTGTGAATCTCCCTATATTTTATTTGTTTATTCTATTGATTACTTCATTTGATTTCAAACTTTAACGCCTTTTTTATATCTCGTTTTTTAAGTCCTATCATAGTATTACCTCATCATAATTTAGCGAATGTTTTAAAAATGTTTTTCAAAATGTTTATACAGAACAATCCCTAAAAATGTTTGCAGTAGGAATAACCCAAAGATAACTCCTA
>ENA-OQCW01000676-OQCW01000676.1-human-gut-metagenome-genome-assembly--contig:-NODE-676-length-17764-cov-2.011907_pt1 | contig 17764 bp, 17 predicted proteins | sample MGYA00242767_ERZ504593 | MGnify/ENA primary metagenome ERZ504593 (study PRJEB26092, sample SAMD00036307) | human gut metagenome | host: Homo sapiens | study: EMG produced TPA metagenomics assembly of... | reverse complement strand
GACAAAGATGCACTATATATTGCGAGAGGGTATGGAGAACAGAAGACAAGTGGTTACAGTATTGAGGTGAAAGAATGTTATGAGACAGAGAATGCCATTTATATACATACGAATCTGATCGGACCGTCAAAAGAAGAAAAAATTGTGGAGGCAAAGACCTTTCCATATATGGCAGTAAAAATGGAATTTATCGACAAAAATGTGGTGTTTGAGTAAAGGAGAGAGGCAATGGAATTAGTAAAAAACAATTCATGCAAATCAAGTCGGAAAAAAATGGTGGATCAGTTTCTGGTCGATGACGATTATAATGTGCCAGATATGAAAAATGATGTGCATCGAATCATTACCAGCGAGGGGATAGTGAAGATTGAGGATGTAAGGAAAGTAGAAAATTATGTCCGAGTTACAGGAAAATTGAATTTTCAAATTCTTTATGTGACAGAGGGAATTGAACCGTCGCTGTCGTCAATGGAAGGAAAGATCCCATTTGAGGAGATGGTGTATACAGATGAAGGGACGGACGGAGAATTTGTTGTTCACGACACGAGGGTTGATTTTACAACGACGATGATTCATTCTAGAAAACTGAACATTAAAGCGATGATTGAGCTTTTGGTAAGCTCTCAAACTGAAGTCGACGAGGAGATTACAGTGGATGTGGAAAGCGAGACACCAATTTACAAAAAGCAAAAGGAGATGGAGCTTTTAACGCTTCATACGGCGAAAAGGGATACATATCGGATTAAAGAGGAACTGGCACTTCCAGGAACGAAAGAGACAATTGGGACAATACTTTGGACAGATATTTCTAACCGTAAGCTGGATACAAAACTCGGTGCAGACGAATTGCTTCTCTCTGGGGAATTGCTTGTATTTTGCTTTTACGAATCACCGGATGGGAAAATGGATTGGATTGAGCAGACCATACCATATGAGGGAAGAGTAGAGTGTTACGGTGCAGAAGAGTCCATGTACCATCATCTGAATGTGAATCTGGAAGACATCAATGTGGATGTCCGCATGGATGAAGATGGAGAGATGCGCACACTTGGCATTGAGGGAACACTAGAGTTAAAAATGGCTGTTTATCAGGAAGAAACAGTAGATTTTTTTAGAAGATGTATATTCTTTGGAGCAGCATTGCAAAATAGAGACGAAAGAGGCTTTTTATGAAGAGCTGTTGATGCAGAATCATTCCAAATGTAAGGTGACAGAACAGTTATCCTTGCCGGAATTAAAAGATGATATTTTGCAAATTTGCCATAGCAGCGGAAGAGTTCAGATTGACCACATAGAGGTGACAGAGGAAGGAATTCAGATTGATGGAGTGCTCCACATAGGATTCTTATTTGTAAAGCCAAACGATGAAGTCCCATTTGACACATGGCAGGGAATGGTTCCATTTTCTTATTTGGTTGAGAGTAATGAATCAGAAAAAGAGATGCTCTATGATATTACGAGTGCTTTAGAGCAGTTGAGTGTCTCATTGATGGGAGGAGACAGCGTCGAAGTGAAAGCAGTACTAGCATTTCACAGTTTTTTTGCGTAAATCTGTGAAAGCAGATGTCATAACGGATCTAAAAATGGAAGATATTCCAGTTGAAGAACTGGAAAAACGACCTGGGATTGTAGGTTATATTGTAAAGCAAGGGGATGATCTTTGGACGCTCGCAAAACGATATAGTACAACAAAAGAAGGTATTATGGAAGTCAATGAGATGACCGATGAAATAATAAAACCAGGAGACTGGATATTGATTTTCAAAGAAAATATGAGTATACTATAAGTATTATGTATACAAAAAACACTGCCCCGGAAGGAGGGCTTCCGGGGTAGGAATGAGATGCGAAAGGAGAATGTGATGGGAAATATACAACAGCTAAAAGCTCTGGCGAAAATCAATTTAGGGCTGGATGTACTTGGAAGAAGAGAAGATGGATACCATAATGTTCGCATGGTGATGCAGACAATTTATTTGTATGATAATATCACAATACGGCGGACGAAGGAATCGGGTATCACACTGGAATCGAATTTATATTTTCTGCCGAACGATGAAGGGAATATTGCATATAAAGCGGCAAAACTATTAATGGATGAATTTCAAATTCAGGATGGTGTTCACATTACATTGGACAAGCATATACCAGTAGCGGCGGGACTTGCAGGGGGAAGTGCCAATGCAGCAGCGGTACTTGTCGGCATGAACCGTATGTTTTCGCTGGGGCTTAGTGAAGAAGAGCTGATGGAAAGAGGTGTGAACTTGGGAGCGGACGTTCCGTACTGTGTCATGCGCGGAACAGTGCTTGCAGAAAGGAATCGGAGAGGAGCTTACAAGACTTTCGGCATTACCAAAGTGTTATATTTTGATTGCAAAACCAGGAATCAGTGTATCAACCCGCACGGTGTATGAAAAATTGGATGCACTTAGTATCACAGAGCATCCGGATATAGATGGGGGTGATTAAAGGACTTGAGAATCAGGACTTAAAAGCGATTGCATCATCGATGGGTAATGTGTTGGAGCAGGTCACAGTAGATGCATATCCGATCATAGAAAAGATCAAAGATGTGATGAAAGAGCAAGGTGCACTTAACGCCATGATGAGTGGAAGCGGTCCGACCGTAATTTGGTGTCTTTGAAGATCGCCAGACAGCAAAGAAGGCACACAGAAGACTGAAAGAACTGAAGATAGCAAAACAGGTCTATTTGGCAAATGTACACAATACGAGAAGGAGATAAAACGATGGATACAAATTTTGAAGTGAATATGAATGAGTATTTACCGCTTCGTGATGTTGTGTTTAATACACTTCGTCAGGCAATTTTGCGGGGAGAATTAAAGCCGGGAGAGAGACTGATGGAGATTCAGCTTGCAAATAAACTGGGAGTGAGCCGTACTCCGATTCGAGAGGCAATCCGAAAGTTGGAGCTTGAGGGGCTTGTGCTGATGATTCCAAGAAAAGGGGCAGAGGTGGCAGACATTACTGAAAAGAGTCTGCGGGATGTTCTGGAAGTGAGAGAGGCGCTAGAAGAATTGGCGGTAAGACTAGCGTGCGACAAGATTAAAGAGGAAGAGATTGAGGAATTAAAAAGGGCGGCACAAGAATTTAAAGAGACATTGGATTGTGAGGATGTTACGAGATTTGCGGAAGCCGATGTGAAATTCCATGATATCATTTACCGGACAACAGACAACGAGAGACTGATTCAGCTTTTATATAATTTGAGAGAGCAGATGTACCGTTATCGTGTGGAATACTTAAAAAGAGAAGATGCGCATGAGACTCTTCTTGCAGAGCATGAGAGAATTATCGAGACAATTGAAAAGCGTGACAAAGAAGAGGCGATGAAAGCGGTGAGCCGCCACATAGACAATCAAGTGGCAGCTGTGATTGATACGATTCGCACAAAAAAATAGAATATTTGTATAATCTCAGAAAAATATGTGAAAACTCCAATTATCAAACAGGAGGTACATATTTATGAGATGGATGTATGAGAAAAAGAAGATAATCTGTGCAGCAGTGGCGATTGTGCTTGCAGTTCTTGTGACAGGAGTGCTCGCAGAGAAGAAAGGAATGCTTGCAGAGGCAAAGATGGCAAGTATTCAAAAGCGGATAGCGAAAGAAGTATTTCGTTTTCATGTGCTTGCAAATAGCGACAGCGAGGAAGATCAGGAACTGAAAATGAAAGTAAAAGGAGAAGTCATTTCATATATGAAAGAAGATCTGCCATATTCGGATGGTGTGGAGATGACGAAGGCGTGGGCAAGAACACATACGGATGAGCTCGAAGAGGTGGCTGCACAGGTTATAAAAGAATCAGGGTATGATTATTCGGTGAAAGCAGAGGTTACAACATGCTATTTTCCAGATAAGACTTATGGAGATGTGACATTTCCAGAAGGGGACTATGAAGCACTCCGAATTGAGATCGGGGAGGCAAAAGGACAGAACTGGTGGTGCGTGCTTTACCCGAATCTCTGTTTTATTGATGCAGTAAATGCAGTTGTGCCGGAAGAGGGAAAAGAAGAATTGAAAGAAGTACTGGATGAGGAAGAATATGAGATGGTGACCGCCGATACAAAATTCAAGATTAAGTGGTTCTTCTTTCAATGATAGGCAAAGTTGTGATTGGAGGAATTCATGACTGAATTTTTAGTAAAACATTTTGTGAAGGATTATGAAAAGACAGAAAAGGTGTCATGTGCAGTACTGGCTATGGAATTCTGGCGAGTATGGTAGGCATCTTTTGCAACGTTTTATTTGTTTTTGTATGAAGTATAACAATTGGGATGGATGATACATAGTATCTCTGTTATCGCAGATGCATTTAACAACTTATCTGATGCAGGTTCATCGATCATCAGCTTTATCGGGGGTCAAAGATGGCCAGCAAGCCGGCGGACAAGGAGCATCCGTTCGGACATGGAAGGATGGAGTATATTGCGGCTTTGGTTGTCGCGTTTTTGGTGTTGCAGGTTGGGTTTACTTTTTTTAAAGATGCAGTTGGAAAGATAAAACATCCACAGGAGATAGAATTTAATCTGGTATCTGTCATTGTTTTATTGTTGTCCATCGGGATTAAGCTTTGGCTTGGGATGTTCAATAAGAAGCTTGGAACGAGGATTCATTCAAATGTGATGCTTGCAACGGCAGCGGATGCGATGGGCGATGTGATCACAACATCTGCGACGGTTGTCTCATTGCTGGTATTTCAGTTTTCGGGCTGGAATATTGATGGGATTGTAGGAATCGGCGTGTCTCTTGTTGTTATGTGGGCAGGAGTAGGGATCGCAAAAGATACGTTGGAGCCATTGCTTGGTCAGGCAGTTCCAAAAGATGTGTATGAAGAGATAACAAAATTTGTGGAATCCCACGAAGGAATCCTTGGGACACATGATTTGATTGTACATAATTATGGTCCGGGAAGAAGTATGGCTTCGCTGCATGCCGAGGTGGCAAATGATGTGGATATCGAAGTCTCTCATGAGATCATCGACCGTATTGAGAGGGAAGCTACAAAAGAGCTTGGTGTGCTTTTTGGTCATTCATATGGATCCGATTGAGATGAAAGACGAGCGTGTTTTATATGCAAAAAAGGAAATTGGAAGAGGCGGTGAGAGCAATCGATCCGCAGGTGAGTATCCATGATTTTCGTATGGTGGATGGAGATGAGCAGGTGAATTTGATCTTTGATATGCTCGTTCCATTTCAGTATGATAAAGAAAAGCAAAAGGAAATCTGCAGGACACTTCGAAAAAAGGTAAGGGAGATTGACCAAAGATACCGTTGCGTCATTGTGACGGAGACAAGTTACATAGCGGAGGAAGAATAGATGTATAAGTTAGAAGGACAGATCAGATTCAGTGAGTGTGATACGAGCAAGAGAATAACGCTTCCGGGAATCATCAATTATTTTCAAGATTGCAGCAGCGCACAGTCTGAGCAGATCGGACATGGGATTGACTATCTGAAAGAGAAGAAGAAAGCCTGGATACTTTCCGCGTGGCAGATTATTGTGGAACGTTATCCGGAACTTGGAGAGGCGATTGAGGTGGCACGTGGGCAACTGATTTTAAGGGACTGTATGCGACGAGGAATTTTTCGATGAAGACAAAATCAGGGGAAATGCTGGCATATGCCAATTCTATCTGGGTGTTCATGGACCTCGCTGCCGGAAGACCAACAAAACCGGGAAAGGAAGAGGTGGAAGCATATGGGATGGAACCGGCGCTTGAGATGGAATATGCTCCGAGAAAAATAAAACTGCCGGAAAAAGCGATTTTGGTTGACACGTTCCCGGTACGCAAGTATCATATTGATACAAACAATCATGTAAATAATTGCCAATATGTGCAGATGGCGATGGAAGTGCTGCGGGAAGACATGAGGATCAGACAGGTACGAGTAGAGTATAAAAAATCAGCGGTTTATGGAGATGTTATTTTGCCGAAGATTGCCGAAGAAACAAGGCGTACTGTAGTGGAACTATGCGATATGGGGGAAATGACCAATATGCTGTGGTAGAATTTGAGGAGAGAAAAAAATAAATGATGAGATTAGGGAAAAAACAAGTACTGACAATTGTGAAAAAAGTGGAGTTTGGGGTGTATCTTGGCAGTAATGAAGAAAGAGTGCTTTTACCAAAACGTCAGGTGCCGGAAGGGGTTGAGATAGGTGATCCTGTGGAAGTGTTCTTGTATAAGGATTCAGATGACAGACTGATCGCGACGACTCATGAACCAAAGATAGAATTAGGGGAACTTGCAGTGCTTGAAGTGGCAGATACAGGAAAATTTGGCGCATTTTTAGACTGGGGATTGGAAAAGGATCTGTTCTTGCCATTTAAAGAGCAAACTGCAAAAGTGGCAAAGGGAGATCAGTGTCTTGTTGCACTTTACGTTGATAAAAGTGAGCGGCTCTGTGCAACGATGAGAGTGTATGATATGTTGAAAAAAAGATTCGCCGTATCAGAAGGATGATATGGTAGAAGGTATCATTTATGACACAAGCGACAACTTTGGATTATTTGTTGCGGTGGACAACCAGTATTCCGCTTTGATTCCGAAAAAAGAAGTATATGGCAAACTTCGCATTGGTCAGACGGTAAAGGCGAGAGTCACAGCAGTGAAGAAAGACGGCAAATTAGATTTGAGTGTCAGAGATAAAATTCCGATGCAGATGGATAAAGATGCTGAGAGTGTACTGAGAGAAATTGAGAGGCGCGGTGGCAAACTGCCGTTTACAGATAAGGCAGACCCTGAAGTGATTAAGCAAGAATTTCAGATGAGTAAGAATGCATTTAAGCGTGCGGTAGGGCGGCTTTTGAAGGAAGAAAAGATAGAAATTACAGGAAAAATGATTGCAATACGGAAAAAATAGGGTATAATATTTACATAGTAATTATCGGAAAGGAGTTAGGCAAAATGAAAGTACAAAATATTACAAACATTGAAAAGTTTTTTGAAGTAGTTGATAACTGTAAAGGAAGAGTAGAATTAGTGACTGGTGAAGGAGATAGATTGAATTTAAAATCAAAGCTTTCTCAGTATGTTTCTATGGCGAATATCTTCTCGAATGGTGAGATTCCAGAGTTGGAAATTATTGCTTATGAGCCAGAGGATACAGAGAGATTGATTCAGTTTATGATAAATGGTGAATAGGAAAGTTCATTCAGAATAAGGATACAGCTAGAAGCTGTATCCTTATTTGTGTTTTAAGATAAATTTTTTGTATTGTGATGGAGTAGTCCCTATAATGTTATAAAACAGCTTTGAAAAATGCTGAGAATCCTTTAGACCAATCATGCCCGAAATCTCTGTAAAAGTAAGTGAAGTTGTGTCCATCAATTCAATTGCACGGTTGATACGGTAGACATTAACATAAGTTGCTAGAGAAATATTCATGTATTGCGAGAAAAGCTTACTCAGATATCGGGTGGAAATGTTTAATTTTTCTGCGATGTCTGGAATTAAAATTTTATCCATATAGTGATTTTCAATATAATTCAGTGTAAATGATATATATTTTCCCTGTATTTTTTTCAGGAAGTTGCGATTGAGGCAGAGCTTTATATGATTGAAGAATAAGCAAAACCAGTTGTAGTATATAGAGATTGATATGTGCGGTCGCCATAGGTTCCTTGCTTGTAGTATACAGATGGATAATTGATAAAATCCGTTCTTTCACATCTTTTGTAACTTTTTGCTTTAAGAATGGTGAGCAGCAGAAAATCATGGAGTGCATCAGATTGACCGTAGAATCTTCTTCCAAAGTAATGTGCGATAAAAATTCTGGGAAAAAATGAATGTGGTAAAAGCTGCATTCATTCTCGTCATTTAAATAAAAAGAATGTACAACATTCGGTGGAATCATAACAAAATCATTTGGGATGCATTCGAGTGTAGTATCACCGATTGTCATAAAGCAGGTTCCAGACTTGATTAAGTAAAGTTCAACACTAGTGTGAAGATGTTTTGAAAAGTGATAATGATTTTTCCGGTGTTGAATGGCAGCACCTGAAATTGAGTTTTTGCAAAGAGAAAAGTAAGTTGTGTCCCGATTCATATCTGTTGTCCTTTCAGAGGTCTGTAATTGAAATATTAAAATCGGCGGTCTAGATGACCGCCGAAAAAATTTATATCCCTTTTTCACCTGAAAAATCAAGTGTTTTCAAAATATTTTGTGATTAGACCGTTTTGCGTTTTTTGAAAATTGCAACTGCTGCAATTCCGGAGAGGATGCATGCTACAGTTGTTGCACCAGCCATATCAGCATCGCCGGTTTTTACCGGTTTGTCTTTGCTGTTATTTTTATCTTTATCTTTGTCTTTGTCTTTGTCTTTGTCTTTGTCAGGTGTTGTTGGTGTTACCGGTTTTGAAGTAAGTTTTGCAATTGTCTGTGTTTCGTGAGCATCACATGATTTACAAACTCTTTCTTTCAAACCTTCTGCATCTGTTGTTGGTTCTTTTGTTGTTTCCCAATCGCCCCAAGTATGTCCGGTAGCTTTGATTTCTCTTGTCTCTGTCTCGCCGCATTCGCAGGTTCTGCTTTCTTCACCAGGTGTTGTACAAGTAGGTTTTTTTGTTACCGTCCACTCACCCCATGTATGTGTGTGTTCTTCTGTTGCTTTTGTTGTGAATGTTACGTTTCCGGCATCTGATTTGTTGCCGGCTTCATCTAGTGCATATACAGAAAGTGTATATTCTGTTGCAGCTTTTAAATCAGCGACTGTGAAAGAAGTCTCTGTTGCATCAAATGTTGCGATTTCTTTGTCGCCATTCATCAACTGATATTCTACGATATCTTTATCAGCTTCAGCAGGTACCCAAGAGATTTTAGCAGTTGTATCTGTCACATCCGTTGCTGTCGCAGTTGGAGCGACAGGAGCAGTTGTATCGTTGTACACTCTTGTACCGGTTAAACGAATTTCAGCAGCTGTAGCGAAGTCTCTTACAGATTCTACAGCAAGAAGTTTGATGTATTTTGCTTTTACAGGTTCCTTAAATGTAACGGTTTTTACCTTTTGTCTTGAGCCATGAACCAGAAGTCAGCTTCTTCCCATGTCTCATTATCGTTGCTTGTGTAGATGGTATATTTTGTAATTGTACCATTTGAAGCTGCCGTCGCCACTTCCATCCTGACGTGGTGTGTACACATATCCGCTTACTTCATAGTCATTAGCAAGTTCGATTGTGACATAACGATCTTCAGGATTTGAACCATTCCAAGATGTATGCCAAATTGTTCCAAGATTATTGTCCAGAACATTTTTTACACCATTGTTATCCTGAGCAGTTTCTTCAGAACCAGCAGTTGCTGTCATGTCTGCTACCGGAATTTCATTTGTAACTTCACTTGTCACAGTAACTACTGTGTATGTTACAGATTCGTCGTTGCAAGATACGACAAGTGTATCACCTTTTGCAAGTCTTACACCGCCTGTCAATGTGGCAGAACCACGTTTCAGTTCGACCGTAACACCATCTTCTGTCATTAAACTGTCTAATAAATCTTTTGCAGTCACTTTATCAATTGTGTCGATTGTGATTTCTTTCTTAGCTTGATCAATTGCAAATCTGTCGGATGATATTGTCAAGCCAACTGTTCCGGATTCGTGAGCACCGATATCTGGGATACCAGATACTTTATTTCCAAAGAAGTCTTGAACGATTGTGTAACCGTTTTTATCTACAATCATCTTACCTGCGTTGATTGCCGGTGAGTTTTCCGCTAATTTATAACCGTCAAATACAGTTGTTTTTGTCGGATCGTCGTGACGTCTTGCCTGTTTATCAGTTGCAACCGCATCTGGACCTGAACCAGCGTTTTCGACAACTTTAGTTCCGGCTTTTACTTTTACAGCGTTGGTATCATCTGGATAAGTGCTTACATTGTAGAATAAGTTGTTACTGTATGTCTTGTTTCCGCTTGGATTCCAGTTCTTTACAGTTGCCTCAGTTTCTCCAGCAAAATAGAAGATATTATTTTCCAAATTCACTGGTCCATCATTGTCGTGCGAAGTATGCCAAATGTCGTTCAATCCTTCTTTGATGTAGAATGTATTGTTGTAAACCTGTGTATTTCCAGAGTTTCCGGCTGGATCTAAAGGTCCCATATCTTCATTTTGGCTAATGTTGTAGCGGAATGTGTTGTTGATAGATTGACCACCGCAGAACATAATGGTACTTGCAGTGTTTCCGTGGCTGTAGTTGTACTGATAATTTGTTCCATCGCCATAATCAGCATCCCATGGCTGTCCGTCACCGTTACCTCTGGCAGCGTTTAATGTGCGGAAACATTCGTTGTATTGGAATACCGCATTTTTACATTTCCAAGGCCAGATACCGGCAGCAACGCGTCCGGCTCCAACACCTTGTAATTGTCCGGTAGGGTTTCCGTTTTTGTCCAATACAGGCTGTTGTTTGGAATAATCCGTTGTGTTGATCTGTCTGGAGCTGTTTTCTGATACATTGTACTGAACTAATGGTTCGTCCAAATACATAGTTGTGATGGCGTCACCACCTACATTGTTCAGGTAGTTATTCTCGATTACCACATCAGAGGAAGCATATTTGTCCATCACTTCATTACTGAGTTCCGCTGTCTGGAATTTATCCCAGTTGTATGTATAACCAACAGCGATTCCCCAGCGATTAACAGTGTCTAACTGGCAGTTTTTAATCTGTACGTCATCGTATCTTGCGATTCCTGTTTTGCTTTCATCAGTAGGTTTTTCCACGATGAAATAGATACCACCGTTTGTCATGTGTTTGTTGTATACGTTTCCATCAACATCGTGAATATACAAATCATCTAATACGATATGGTCTAACGTTCCCTTGTCTTTTGCGACTCCGGCAACACCGGTTCTGTCCATACAGTCCGCATCATTATAGGCTTTATCACCTTCAGGATCATTTTTTGTTCCACGATCATTTGTGATTTCAAGACCTTCGATCTCAATGTACTCAACATCTTTTAATAAAATAGATGAGGATACCGTACCGTGCCATTTGTGGTTTGTGTTATCAAGGTGCTTTCCGTAATTTAATTCCCATAATCCTTGACCGTTTGTAAGAATCTGAGGACGGTTACCTTCTCCGTATGTGGAAACTTTAATAGGTGCTTCTGCGCTTCCGCTTCCTTTTAAGTGAAGGTATTGATCGTTAAAAACAGAACCTTTTTCCAAGAGAACCTGATCACCTGGCTTTAATGTAAGCTTATTGATTTTGTCTAATGTTTTGAATGGTTTTGATTCAGAAGTTCCGTCATTGCTGTCGTCTCCTTTGGAGGAACTTACATAATAAGTAGTTCCTTGCGCCGTCTCTTTTTCTGCATGCACTGTGTAGGCAGGTATCATCGTTGTGACAGTCGTGCTGGCAAGTGTGAGCGAAAGTGCTGCACTTATCCATTTCTTTTTCATAATAATATTCTCCTTCCTTACATGAAATTTATATATTCTTCAAGGTGAACTGGCTCATAGACTCCATATCCCCAGACACCTGTGAATTCTCAGCATTTTTTTCGATGATAGCGTCGTATTTTTCTTCGCGGAGTTCTCGTATGACTGCGACACGTGCAGTCTCCAAATCCGCTTTTTCAGCATCCTCACCAAAAATCCAATCCCGGCTATTGTAGTGTTCAACAATTTCCTCCTCTGTCAGATCCATTCCTTCGCGTGTCTCATCGTTACAATATTGCTCTTTGATGGAACTCATCTCATATTGAAGGTACAGATCATAAGAGTATTCTTTGAGACCATAGATAACATCATTTTTGGCAAGTTTTTCTTTACGGGTGTTGTTTTCCTGCTCCAATCGTTTTTTTAATCCTTCGTAGCTTCCGTCATCTACATACCCGTTTTCCACGGCGAGATCATAGACGGCGTGGATATATTTTAAGGATTCTAAAGTGTTTTCGGCTAAAATCTCATATCCGTATTTTTTACCATACTTTTTCTTCCAAAAATCATCGTCGTAGTCTACGTCATATTGTTGTTGAATTTGCATCTTTGTGTCATACATCACAGACTGCATACATGCAAGATATTCTTCAGAACTAATCTGATGAGTGCCAATTGTCAGCTGCAGTTGATTCTTTTTCTGAAATGCGATGACACAGAATGTGATCACGGCAACAAAAGAAACAATAGCAATTATTCCGATGAGAAAAAATATTTTTTTTGCGTTTATTCATAAATTATGTCTCTCCTAAAATGATGAATCAAAACACTGTTAGTTGTTTTGTATAAATAGCAAAGCATATTTTAAAAATATTATAACATTTTCACAAATAAAGTGCTTGTTAAAATGTATTCTCTTTTGTAGAAAATTTATATAATTCGGAACAAAATAAAATTTATGATTGATTTTAGAAAGATATTTGTCTCAATCTATAAAACTGTGTTATGATAAAAAGACAGCTAAAGTGTAGAAAAATGAATCAAGAGGAAAAAGTAGTATGAGTTTTGCACATTTTACACGTCCATACGGAATACAGTCTGTTGGACGGTTCCAATAAGATAAAAGAATATGTTGCCAGAGTCAAAGAACTTGGGATGAACAGTGCGGCGATCACAGACCACGGGGTGATGTTTGGCGTGATCGATTTCTATCGTGCTGCGAAAGCGGCCGGAATCAAGCCGATTTTGGGATGTGAGGTTTATGTGGCTCCGGGTTCCCGATTTGACAAAAGTTCGGGGGCAAGTGAAGACCGATATTATCATCTCGTGCTGCTTGCGGAGAATCAGAAAGGGTATGAGAATCTGACAAAAATTGTGTCGAGGGGATTTGTGGAAGGCTATTATTACAAGCCGCGTGTAGATATGGAACTTTTGGAAGAGTTCCATGAGGGAATTATCGCACTGAGCGCATGTCTTGCGGGAGAGGTGCAGAAGAATCTTCACAGAGGTATGTATGAGGAGGCGAAGGCGGCAGCGTTCCGCTACGAGAAGATTTTCGGGAAAGGGAATTTCTTTTTGGAACTTCAGGATCATGGTATGCAGGAACAGGCGAATGTTAATCAGCAGCTTTTGCGTCTGTCGCAGGACACAGGAATTGAACTGGTTGCGACAAACGACGTACATTATACCTATGCGGAAGATGAAAAGCCTCACGATATCCTGCTCTGTATTCAGACGGGAAAGAAACTTGCCGATGAAGACCGAATGCGCTATGAGGGCGGTCAGTATTATGTGAAATCAGAAGAGCAGATGAAAGCATTATTTCCATATGCTTTGCAGGCAATTGAGAACACGCAGAAGATTGCAGACCGCTGTCATGTGGAGATTGAATTTGGAGTGACAAAGCTTCCGAAATACGATGTACCGGATGGATACACGTCGTGGGAATATTTGAATAAGCTTTGTTATGAGGGATTAGAGAAAAACTATGAGAATCCAAAGAAGGAACTTCGAGAACGATTAGAGTATGAGCTGAATGTTATCAAGACGATGGGGTATGTAGATTATTTCCTGATCGTGTGGGATTTCATCAAATACGCAAGAGACCACGACATTATGGTGGGACCGGGGCGTGGTTCTGCGGCGGGAAGTATCGTATCTTACTGCCTTGGAATCACCAATATCGATCCGATCAAATATCAGCTTTTATTTGAGCGATTTCTGAATCCAGAGCGTGTGTCGATGCCTGATATCGATATTGACTTCTGTTTTGAGAGAAGGCAGGAGGTTATCGATTATGTTGTGCGCAAATACGGTTCTGACCGTGTGGTACAGATTGTCACATTCGGTACGATGGCGGCACGCGGTGTGATCCGTGACGTAGGACGAGTGATGGATCTGCCGTATGCGTTTGTGGACAGTATCTCGAAGATGATACCGACTGAGCTCAACATGACGCTGGATCGAGCTCTGACGATGAACAGCGAACTGCGCGATTTATATGAAAATGATGAGCAGGTAAAGAATCTGATCGATATGTCAAAGCGTCTGGAAGGACTGCCACGGCATACATCCATGCATGCCGCCGGTGTTGTGATCAGCCAGAAATCAGTGGATGAGTATGTCCCGCTGTCGCTTGGCTCAGACGGCTCTGTGACGACACAGTTTACGATGACCACGTTGGAAGAACTTGGACTTCTGAAGATGGATTTCCTTGGTCTGCGGACATTGACAGTTATTCAGAATGCAGTGCGTCTGGCAGAAAAAAGCACAGGTAAGACAATCGATATTGATCATATTGATTATGACGATAAGGCGGTACTGGATTCCATCGGAACAGGAAGGACAGATGGTATATTCCAGCTGGAAAGCGCAGGAATGAAAAGCTTTATGAAAGAATTAAAGCCGCAGAGTCTGGAGGATATTATTGCGGGAATTTCGTTGTATCGTCCGGGACCGATGGATTTTATCCCACAGTATATCAAAGGGAAAAATGATGTGAATGCAATTACATACGATTGTCCGCAGTTGAAACCAATTTTGGAACCGACATATGGATGTATCGTCTATCAGGAACAGGTTATGCAGATTGTGCGTGATCTGGCGGGCTATACCCTTGGGCGAAGTGACTTGGTGCGACGTGCGATGTCCAAGAAAAAAGGTGATGTAATGCAAAAAGAACGCCAGAATTTCGTATATGGAAATGAGGCGGAAGGGGTTCCGGGATGTATTGCGAACGGAATCAGTGAACAGGTTGCAAATAAGATTTATGATGAGATGATTGACTTTGCAAAATATGCATTTAACAAATCACATGCGGCTGCTTATGCGGTTGTCGCTTATCAGACTGCGTATCTGAAATACTATTATCCGGTAGAATTTATGGCGGCTCTTATGACTTCTGTTATTGACAATCCGGGAAAAGTGTCAGAATACATATATTCCTGCCGGCAGATGGGGATAGAAATTCTTCCACCGGACATAAATAAAGGAGAAGGAAGTTTTCCGTAGACAACGGCAACATCCGCTATGGACTTGCGGCAATAAAAAGTATTGGGAAACCGGTAATCGAGGCAATTATCGCTGAGCGCGAGCGGAATGGTTTGTTCAAGAATCTGAAGGACTTTATTGAGAGACTTTCTGGAAAAGAAGTAAATAAACGAACAATTGAAAGTTTTATCAAAGCTGGAGCACTTGATAGTCTTCATGGGACCAGAAAGCAGTTTATGGTGATCTATGTGAAGATCTTAGAGCAGGTGAATCAGGAACGAAAATATTCGATGAATGGCCAGATGTCACTTTTTGATCTTGTGGATGAGGAACAGAAGAAAGAATTTGATATTCAACTGCCAGATGTGGGAGAATATGAAAAAGAGACAATGCTCTCATTTGAAAAAGAAGTGCTTGGCATCTATGTCAGTGGACATCCGATGCAGGAATATGAAGAAAAATGGCGTAAAAATATCAGCGCCACGACAATGGATTTCCAGTATGATGAGGAGAGCGGGCATACCAAAGTACGTGAAGGCGCAAAAGAAATCATTGGAGGTATTATTACCAACAAGACGATCAAGCATACCAAGACGAATAAGACAATGGCATTTTTGACGATTGAGGACTTAGTCGGAACGGTGGAAGTGGTTGTATTTCCACGAGACTATGAGAAAAATCGGATGTATCTGGAGGAAGATTACAAAGTATTTGTAAAGGGAAGGGTGTCGGAGGAAGATGAAAGTGCAAGTAAACTGATCTGCGAGGAGATTATCCCGTTTGAAAATACGACATGTGAACTGTGGATTCAGTTTCCGGACAAGGAGACGTTTCTTGCGGAGGAAAAAAAGGTCTATGAGATGCTTCGGACATCAGAAGGAAATGACAGTGTTGTCATTTATTGCGCGAAAGAAAAAGCGATCAAAAGGCTTCCAGCAAACTGGAATATTCGTGTAGATAAAGAAATTCTCGGCAATATGACAAATTATTTTGGCAAAAAAAGAATAAAAGTAGTAGAAAAACACATTGAAAACATTTGAAAAATAGTATAAAATTGTATAAAAATGAAAACAATTCAAATAATACATACAGGAAATAATGGAGGATTAACAATGAAAGATACAATTCACACAATCGGAATCTTGACAAGTGGGGGTGATGCGCCGGGAATGAACGCTGCAATTCGTGCGGTTACAAGAACTGCTCTGGGTAAAGGACTTCGTGTCAGGGGAATCAGAAGAGGATATCATGGCTTGTTGCAGGAAGAGATTATTGATATGACGGCGAGAGATGTATCCGATACAATTCAGAGAGGTGGTACAATTTTACAGACAGCAAGATGTAAAGAGATGCGCACAGAAGAAGGACAGCAGAAAGCAGCAGCAATCTGCAAGAAATATGGAATTCAGGGGCTTGTTGTTATCGGTGGAGATGGTTCCTTTGCCGGAGCACAAAAATTATCAAATCTTGGAATCAACACAATCGGCATTCCGGGAACAATTGATTTGGATATTGCCTGTACAGAATATACAATTGGTTTTGATACGGCTGTAAACACAGCGATGGAAGCGATTGACAAAGTGCGTGATACATCGACCTCACATGAAAGATGTAGTATTATTGAAGTTATGGGGCGTGATGCGGGATACCTTGCGTTGTGGTGTGGTATTGCCAATGGTGCGGAACGCATCTTGATGCCGGAAGAGCATGATTACGACGAAGAGAAGATTATCAACGATATTATTGAAAACAGAAAGCGTGGCAAGAAGCATTATATTATCATCAATGCAGAAGGTATTGGTGATTCTATGAATATGGCAAAGAGAATTGAAGAGGCGACTGGCATGGAGACAAGAGCGACAATTCTTGGACACATGCAGCGTGGAGGAAGTCCGACATGTAAAGATAGAGTATATGCATCTATTATGGGGGCAAAGGCGGTTGATTTACTGCTAGAGGGGAAGACCAACCGTGTTGTTGGTTATCAGCATGGTGAATTTATTGATTATGATATCAATGAGGCATTGCAGATGCACAAAGCGATTCCTGAGTATGCATATCAAGTTGCAAAAGATCTTGCACTTTAATTCAGACAAGCGGTACTGGAATATATTTCTGGATACTGCTTGTTTTATTTTACACTAAAATAAATCAAACTATTTGCTAAAGTGTTGTAGAATTATATTGCGATATACTATAAAAAATAATAAAAGTTATAACAAACAGAAAATAAAAGAAAATAGACTGTTACTAAGATGGTCTATTTTTGTCTTGTAGGAATTAGTATCTTAAGGAAATTATATCTTGAAAAGAGTATAGAGAGAGGGTAAAATAAGAAAGTGATATAGAATAAAGGAGAATACTGCTTTGAGTATAGATAATAAAAATGCAGCACCAGTAGGGGTATTTGATTCTGGAGTAGGCGGTCTTACTGTTGCAAGGGAAATTATGCGTCAGCTTCCGAATGAGAATTTAGTGTACTTTGGAGACACAGCACGTGTGCCATATGGAAGTAAATCAAAGGATAATATTATCCGCTATTCCAGACAGATTATCCATTTCCTGAGGACAAAAGGGGTGAAAGCGATTGTGATCGCATGCAATACGGCTAGTGCACTGGCTTTGGATGTTGTTCGGGAAGAAAGTGATATTCCGGTCATTGGAGTAGTAGAACCAGGAGCAAGAGCGGCGCTTCATATTACACACACGAAAAAGATCGGAGTGATTGGGACGGAAGCGACTGTGCAGAGTGCGATGTACGGAAAGATTATCAAGGGATTGGATCCGACTGTTTCTGTTATCGGGAAAGCTTGCCCACTGTTTGTACCTTTGGTGGAGGAAGGATTTGCAAAGCATAAGGTTAC
>ENA-OQCW01000674-OQCW01000674.1-human-gut-metagenome-genome-assembly--contig:-NODE-674-length-17774-cov-2.192554_pt1 | contig 17774 bp, 16 predicted proteins | sample MGYA00242767_ERZ504593 | MGnify/ENA primary metagenome ERZ504593 (study PRJEB26092, sample SAMD00036307) | human gut metagenome | host: Homo sapiens | study: EMG produced TPA metagenomics assembly of... | reverse complement strand
TGCCTCCTCCTGGTGTTAAATGCAGTACACCGTTTTTGAAAATCATGATTTCTCTGTATCCGTAGATTTCATTTTTGTATGTTGACCGGATGCCGTTTGTATCATCAGGTCCCAAAGCTCATGGGCTGCATCGTCAAACGTTTTTCCGTCCAGTATGGCTCCGGCGTTGTAATCTATCCACCTCTCCTTGCGCTCATAAAGAACATTGTTGGAGGCTATTTTATGGTAGGAATAGCTGCGCCCAAGGGATTGCCCCTGCCGGTGGTGAAGAACAGGATTTGGGCTCCGCAGGAGAGCAGGTCCGTTATGGATACACTGTCATTTCCGGGACCGGTCATAAGGTTCAGACCTGGTTTTATACAACGCTCCCCATATTGCAGAGTGCCTGTCACCATGGCCTTGCCGCCTTTTTGTATACAGCCCAGGGATTTTTCTTCCAGCGTGGTAATACCGCCCCTTTTATTCCCGGGAGAAGGATTCTCATAAACAGGCTGGCCGTAATCCAGATAATATTGTTTGAATCCATTGATTAGTTCCACTACCTGATGAAATGTTTTGTCTGAGTCGAGCGGTTCATCAGAATGGTCTCAGCGCCAAACATCTCAGGAACCTCGGTCAGGACAGCGCTTCCGTCCAATGCGGTAATACAGTCGGCAATGCGTCCGCAGAGGGGATTGGCTGTTACTCCTGAGAACGCGTCGGAACCGCCGCATTTAAAAGCGATTTTTAGTTTGCTCACAGGTACATCCTCGCGTTGGTCCTGGCTTAGTTCCTGGGCAAGCTCACGAATCAGCTCCATACCATACTCAAGTTCGTCCCCTTCCACATCCTGAGTCACCATCATTTTAACACGGCTCTCATCAATTTCTCCTAAAACAGGAAGAAAATGTTCTAAATCATTATTTTCGCATCCCAAGCTTACCAACAGTACGCCTCCTGCATTGGGATGATGGACAATGCTGGCCAGGATTTTTTGTGTTGTTTCAAAATCATCACCGAGCTGGGAACACCCTGCATTGTGGGGATAGGCATAAATGCCGTCACAGAGTTCCCCGTATTCCCTGGCCGCCATGTCGGCCAGCATCCGTACCGTTGTATTGACGCATGATACAGTGGGGATGATCCAAATCTCGTTTCGTATACCCACGTTTCCATCCTTGCGGACGTATCCGCGAAATGTACGTGAAATACCGGAAACATTGGCCGGGCGGGGGATATCAGGCTCATAAGTGTAGGTGAGCATGCCTTTCAGGTTAGTTGCAAGGTTATGACTGTGTACCCATGAGCCCTTTTTGATGGGACAGGAGGCATGTCCGATGGCATATCCGTATTTAATAACCGCTTCCTCTGCTTCTATATCTCTGAGAGCGATTTTGTGTCCGAAGGGGATGTCCTCCTGGGCGGTAACCTCAGTCTGGCCGGCTATAACGGTCTGTCCCCTTTTTATGGACTCTACCGCCACAGCAACATTGTCATGTTCCTCGATTTTTATGAGTTTTCTCTCCATTTGGGAATTCTCCTTTCAATAATATATATTACAAATATATTTGTAATATATCAGACTCTGCAAAAGTATAGGAGAAACCATCTCTGTGGAATTCTCCTATTCAAAATTCTGAATTCTGGCAGGCCGCTGTTAATAGTAGTATTCAAAGGCTTCCTGCTTGGCAGTGAGAATATGTTCTCTTACTGCGTTCTCCAGCTGGCTCTCGTCTCTGAGTCGGAGAGCCTCCAGGATGGCAAGATGCTCATTGATGGACCTCTGGTAATTCATGTTGCGTTGGGATGTAAGGATACGGACTTCTGTGGTTATGGTCATTTACCACCCGGAACATGTCCTTCAGCATAAAGTTATTGGTATGGCTAGTCAGGGTATTGTGAAGTTCCCGGTCCAACTCAATCATAATAATCCCGCTGCTGTTCGCCCTCCTTTTCATGAAAATGTTGTGGAGAAGGAGGTGTACATATGATCAATCCATTCATTGACAATGTAGCGGCAGGCTGAACGGGCAATAAACGGTTCGTTCAGCAGTCTGACTTCATAGATGGAGTAGATCAAATCCAGTGTAATGTCACTGACAAGCGTGCCACGCCTTGGATAAATCATCACAAAGTGTTCTTTCTCCAGCTTTTGTATGGCCTCGCGGATAGGGGTTCTGCTGACTCCCAGTTCCTTTTGGAGCTGTTCTTCCGAAACATCACTTAGAGGAGGCATCTGTCCGGATATAATTCTATTTTTTAGTTCCTGATATGCATAGTCTGATTTGTTTTCCAACGTCCTCTCCTTTCTGCTGGTATATGGGAAATATATCACAAATATTTAAAAAACACAATATTTCTTTGCGGTTTCTTTGAAAATTGTAAAGTATGCACATTTTTTTAATGGATTTTTTGTGAGATTTTAAATATGGAAGAATTGTGTGCGGAATGGTATTATAGAATTAATATATCACAAATATATCACTAATATTTTATCGACCTATTCAGTATTTTAATTTATGCACAAGGAGGCAGCAGTACATATGGAACACTATCTGATTACCATTGACAGCGGAACAACGAACACCCGAGTTGCTCTGTGGAACCAAAAGAAGGCATGCGTGGATATTTATAAGAGCGAAATTGGAGTCAGAGTCACAGCTGTAGAGGGTAACAATAAAAGGCTGGCCGGAGCCATACGTGAAGGCATCCAGACATTATTAAATAGAAATAATCTGACAATCCATCAGATTGCATCTGTTTATGCATCCGGTATGATTACTTCCAATGTAGGACTTACAGAGGTTCCGCATATAGAGGCTCCTGCAGGATTAGAGGATTTTGCGGCAGCGGTGAGAGCTGTGCTCATTCCGGAGGTGTTTGAACTCCCCATTCATTTCATCCCGGGCCTGAAAAATTCCAATGCTGTGGATATGGAGACCCTGGAATCCATGGATATTATGAGAGGGGAGGAGACAGAGGCACTGGCTTTGCTATCTCTTATCACGGTAAAAGGGGCTGTCCTTCTCGCGCTGCCCGGTTCGCACAATAAGTTCGTGACTACGGATCGGTCTGGGAGACTGACGGGGTGTCTGACCACCTTGTCCGGCGAGCTGCTGTCAGCCATCACCAATCATACCATTATAGCGGATGCGGTTAACCATTCCTTTGCTTCTGCTCATTATAACTGGGAAATGGTGCTGAAGGGCTTTAAGACAGCCCGGGATACCAGTCTGACCAGGGCGGTATTTACAACCCGTATTCTGAACCAATGTCTGTCCGCATCTCCAAAAGATTGCGCCGGTTACCTGCTGGGAGCAGTGCTTTCTTCTGATATAAGTGCTGTTAAAAAGAGCAGCGCGCTCATGCTGAGCCCGGACATGCAGGTGGTAGTGGCCGGGAAGGAACCTCTTAGGAGCGCCTTGACCAGGCTGTTTGAGGAAGATGGTTCATTCTCTGATGTGTCAGGGTATGATTCGGGAGATTTGCTGCTCTCCGGATACGGGGCGCTGCTTATAGCTGTTTATAATGGAGATTTTTAGGGAGGATAGGATAATGGATGAGAGAAATAGGCAGCAGATGATTCTGCAGATGATTAGGAAGGAAAAAATAGTTGCAATTGTAAGAGGTATCCCATCCGGGCTGATCCTGGATACGGGACGGGCTCTGGCAGACGGCGGAATTTGCATGATGGAAGTCACCTTTGATCACAGCGGACCTGAGGGAATAAGGGAGACGCTCCATTCAATCGCATTGCTGAAGGAACACCTGTCCGAACGTATGCATATCGGCGCCGGTACGGTCCTCACAGCAGAGGAAGCAGAAGAGGCTTATAGAAGCGGTGCAGAGTATATCATATCTCCTAATGTTGATAGAAGTGTGATTGAGAAGACAAAGGAACTGGGACTTATATCCATGCCTGGTGCATTTACGCCTTCTGAGATTGTGGATGCGTATAATTATGGGGGCGATATCATCAAATTGTTTCCAGCGGGACTTTTTAGGAGTATCCTACATAAAGGCGGTCCGTGGTCCACTATCCCACATTCCGATGGCAGCAGTGGGAGGCGTGACCCCGGAAAATATATGCCAGTTTACTGCCGCCGGTGTTGCCTGCTTTGGGATAGGGAGCAATCTTGTAAACCAATCACTGACAGTCAGCCATGATTTTGAAAATCTGACTGAAAGGGCACTGGCTTTCCGGAACGCTTTGGGAGAATAGAAGTAAAGAAAGAATTGTCTTATGTATGCCTTCGGTTATTAACCGGAGGCTTTTTCTATGATTATTAAACGCCCTGAAAAATACTGGTTAATCAGAAAAACTAATTGATGTGTTGGTATAGTTAATTATTGTTAATGTTTGACAGTTTTATACGAAGGGGTTAAAATCATAGTTAGTGTTTATCTAAGCAGACATTAAACGGATGTTATCTCTGAATGACTTTTACACCATAAGGCTTATTTTAATCCCGCTGCTTTCTGATATCCGCTTTGGAATGTGGCATATACGGAACACGATAAATTTTAAAGTACAAAGGAGGGGGATTAAATGGGGAGGATAATCAGGAAATTAGGCGGGGTTTTTGTTCCAATCATTTTTTGCACAGCTCTTATATTTACAGCGCATATGTCACTTGATTTAACGGATGATTTACAGGGGAATGCCAGGGTCATAAATTATATTGGTATCGTTCGGGGAGCAACACAGAGACTGATTAAAAAGGAATTGAATCATGTACCGGATGACGAGTTGATTTATTTTCTGGATAACATATTGTCAGGACTTTCAAGCGGGAGTGATGAATTAAATCTGATAAAACTGGATAGCGAAGAATTCCAAACCATGTTAATAGAAATGCAAAATGACTGGGAAGATATTAAAGCGCAGATATACAATTATCGGAAAGATCCTTCCAATCAGATGCTTTATGAATTGAGTGAAGATTATTTTAGATTAGCCAATGATACAGTGTTTACGGCTGAAGAATATACGGAACATACGGTACAGAATGCAAGAAAGTCACTGGTGATCACCAATATTATATTTGGATTAATGGCTTTTGGCTGTTCTGTTTTTACCATTTGCCAGGAAAAGCGCCGGAAAAAATTAATTGAGGCTGAAAAGGAAAATATAAAAAAGAGCGAGCAGTTGTCAAGAAGAGCCCAGGAGTTAATGGCGCCTATGAATGAGATATCAGAATTAATGTATGTCTCAGACATAAATACGTATGAACTGCTGTTTGTCAATGAAGCGGGAAAGAGAATGTTTCAGATTGACGACAGCCAGCCGAATATAAAATGCTATAAAGTTTTACAGGGATTTGAAGAACCCTGTCCTTTTTGTACCAATAAGCTGCTTAAAGCGGATGAAACATATTCCTGGGAGTATACAAACCCTATAATAAAAAAACATTATCTTTTGAAAGACCGCCTGATTGAATGGGATGGACGCACAGTCCGGATGGAAATTGCTTTTGATATTACAGAAGCTAATAATGAAAAAAATGAATTAAAAAGAAGACTGAAAAGAGATGATATACGCCTTGCATGTGTAAGGGAACTTTATAATAATCGCAACATACAAAGCGCAATCACAAAGGTTCTGCAATATATAGGAACACTGTTTTCTGCAGAACGTTCCTATGTTTTCCGGTTTCATGACCAGTATTATTCTAACATCGCAGAATGGTGTAAAGAAGGTGTTTTGCCACAAATAGATAATTTACAGAATATCCCAATCGGTGATTATCAAGTATGGCTGGATGAGTTGGACAAGCACAAAAAGCTGGTTATTAATGATATTGAAGAAATAAAGGATACATTCCCGAAGGGCTATGAACTGCTTGTCCAACAGGGAATACGAAATATTATATGGGTACCCATGATGAAGAATGGAAAAGTAAATGGGTCAATAGGCCTGGATAATCAGGATTTGGGCCTGGCTGAAGTAGCGGTTCCATTTTTGCAGACTATCCAGTATTTTCTTTCTCTGACCATGCAGCGAAATGAAAATGAAACAATGTTATTTGAGATGAGCCAAATAGACCGGTTAACTTCTTTTTACAATAGAAACCGTTTTATACAGGATGTATCTGAATTAAAAGAGTGCAAAGAATCTGTAGGAGTGGTCTATTTAGATATTAATGGGCTTAAAGAGATTAATGATTCCTTTGGCCATGACACGGGGGATAAGATGATTAAGGAATGCGCTGATATTGTGAAAAACAGCGTTGATTCAAAGTACCTTTACCGTATTGGCGGCGATGAGTTTGTAATAATTTATGTGGATATTACCGAGGAATCCTTTTGCGATAATGTTCAGCTGTTAAAAAATGCTTTTGAGAAGAGCAAATGTCAGGCAGCCATAGGATGCAGATGGAATGAAGAATGCACTCATATTCAGGATATTATCAAAGAAGCGGATGAATTAATGTATGATGATAAAAAGCGGTTCTATCAGGGACACCATGCAACTGGCCGCTACAGGCATAATAATGACATACTGCGCTCCTTGGCTGAGCCTGATGTGCTAAACGAAAAAAATAGAGAATCATAATTTCAAAGTGTATTTGCAGCCTAAAATAAATGTGGAAGATTGCAGGATGGTGGGTGCAGAAGCATTGATACGTTACCGGGATGAAAATGGAGTGATCATAGCACCAGATAAATTCATTCCAGTTTTAGAAGACACATACCTGATCAGTAAGATTGACTATTATGTATTTGAGGAGGTATGCAAAACCCTGAGTATCTGGGCCAGGCAGGGGAAGTCTGCCGTTACAATCTCCAGTAATTTTTCAAAGCTCACTTTTATGGACGATCGTTTTATAAAAAGATTGGAAGAGATCAGCGACAAATATCATGTTCAAAGAAATTATTTGGAAATAGAGATTACTGAGAGCGCCAATTTTACAAATTTGGACACATTGGTAACAAGAATCAATCAAATAAGAGATTCTGGATTCAGAGTTGCAATGGATGACTTTGGGGTGGAAAGTTCAAATTTAGCGCTGCTGTCAATTAGTGAAATTCGATATATTAAAATAGATAAAGGGTTTGTAAAAGATATTATTTCAAATAAAAGAGCACAGATAATAATTGGGATGATGACAAGAATGTGCAGTGAAATGGGAATTCAGTTAGTTGCTGAAGGGATAGAGGACGGGCAGCAATTTGAGGTTCTAAGAGAATATGGTGTCAAAACTGTGCAGGGCTATTTGTTTAGCAGGCCTATATCAATTTCAGAGTATGAAGAAAAGTATATGCAGGGGCTCTGATGCCCAGGAGGATATTCCAGCGGATGAATTCAGGCTGCAGCAATGCGTTAATAAAGCAGGGATTGAAACTTTATTTCTTCCTGCAGCCTGAGGGCCTGCAATGTTTTTGTGGACGGAACATAAATGCAGTAAACGGGGCTATATTAAATATCTTTTTAACATGCGGGTCAATTCCATAACGTCAATAGGCTTTGCAATATGAGCGTTCATACCGCATTCCAGGCAATGCTGTATATCATCCGAAAAAGCATCCGCACTCATAGCAATAATTGGAACAGATAAGGCATCCGGATGATCCAGTCCCCTGATTGCTTTCGTGGCCTCATATCCTGTCATATGCGGCATCCTTATATCCATGAGAATAGCATCGTAATATCCCTCGGGTGACTTTTGGAATTTATCCAGACAAATCTGGCCATCCTCGGCCCAATCCAATACCACTCCCAAATCAGATAACAGCTCATTTGCAATCTCCCAGTTAAGTTCATTATCCTCGGCGAGAAGGATGCGGCGCCCGGACAGCTCCATACCCTGGTTCAATGTCCGGCTATTTGGTGTATCAACTCCCATATATTGGCGCAGCGCATAGAACAATGTGGATTTAAACAGAGGCTTGGAAATGAAGCCGCTGATACCCGCCTCCCGTGCTTCCGCTTCAAATTCGCTCCAGTCGTATGCAGAAATAAGCAGTATAGGTACTTCATCTCCTAAATTGCGCCGTAGTTCTCTGGCAACCTGAATCCCATTCATGCCAGGCAGTTTCCAATCTAACAGGATTATTTGATAATCGTCCCTTCTGCTGTGGTGTTGGATTACCAAATCTATGGCCTTTTCCCCGCTTAATGTCCATTCAGCTTTTATACCAATGGATTTCAGCGCATTTATAGCTGTTCTGCACAATAGCTCGTCATCGTCAACCACCAGCATATTCCAGGAAGGGAGCACCATATCCACCTCCATTGCGGCAGCTTTTTCAAAATCAAATGTAATACGGAATTCAGTACCTTTGCCAATTTCACTTTGAACCTCAATGCCTCCTTCCATCGCGTCTACAATGTACTTTGTAATCGCCATTCCCAAACCTGCACCCTCTGTTTTATGTACCCTGGCACCATCTGCCCGGCTATAGGATTCATATATTTTTTTCAGAAAATCCTGTGACATGCCGATTCCATTATCCTTGACATTGATATGAATTCGGACATAGTTTTCTCCTTTTGGAGATTTTTCTTCAGAAAGGGATAATCGTATGGCTCCTCCCTCCGGTGTATACTTGGTTGCATTCGACAAGAGGTTCAATAATACCTGATTCAGGCGCACACCGTCGCACCATACATTTTCTGTTAATATATTATCAACATGAATATCAAAGGTTTGTTTTTTGCCTTCACTTGTGGCTGCATAATGTTAACAATGCCTTCAGTAACTTCTTGCAAAGAAATCTGCTCGGTTGTTAACGTCAATTTACCACTTTCAATTTTAGACATATCTAAAACATCATTAATCAGCCCTAATAGATGTTTGCTGGACAATGTGATTTTTCTCAGACAACTCTGTACCTGTTCCCGGTCATCCATGTGGGCTGTTGCAATGGCGGTCATGCCTACTATTGCATTCATGGGGGTACGGATATCATGGCTCATATTGGCTAAAAATTCACTTTTGGCCTTGCTGGACTCAAGTGCTGTCTGACGGGCCTTTTCCAGTTCATGCAGCTGAGAACGGGTTATGGAGAAATACCGAAGAAAAATCAATGTTAGGATAATCAAAACAGAAGCACAAGACAATAATGTCATGAACATACGCTGGCTGCTCAGATTGTTTATGGAATCGTCCAATATACCATAAGGCATAACCGACACTAAATACCACTCAGAACAGGGTAATGATATACCGTATATTTGCCGTTCCTCACCATTCACTTCAAGTGTTGTGGTAAATTCTTTATGGTTTTTTAGTGCAGCACCAAATTCTTTAACTGAATTTTCTACAGATAACTCCTTGGCCGTAGAATCAAGCTGCTTTTGTAGTTGTTCAAAGAAATGACACAACTCCGTGTTAGAGTTCTGTATTACAAAACTACCGTCTGGCCTGATGATATGATAATACATTAACTGCCCGTCATCCGCTGAGAAAAGGAAGTCGGTAACATATTCCAGAGGGACAGCTGCGATCAGGCCCGTGCTCTTATCGCCATTGTTCATCGGATAAGCAGCGTCAACGCCAAACAATACCACCTCATTTCCAGAAGAATCAACACCTACAGCGACTCGTTGTTCTCCATGCAATAATGCTTCTACAAAAGGTTCTGGATTAAGTGGCTGTATGGATTCTCCATAAATTGTCTGAAACTCTCCCTCGACAGAACAAAGCGCTAAATAGTCAAATCCCCTAACCTGCGCCCTGAAGATGAGTTCCTCATATAGAGTCTCCTTATCCTGGTTATCTGCTGAAACAACAGAAACAACGCCGCTGACCTGATCAAAACGCAGTTTAATCACAGTTTCAAAGTGTCTGGACATCTCTTTATTCATTCCAGACATATAAATATTTCCAATTTCATAAACGGCATTTTTACTTTTTCGGTTCATATAGATTCCGAGCAGACTGAAATAATAATACTAAATATTAATAGTCCAATGAACTGTATATCAGAAACGTGTTGTAGAATCCTTGGTTTTACTATTTCTCATTGATGTTATTCCTCCCTGGAATTCTTAAAATTCTTTAATAACATTGATGGTTTCATAGTAATCCTTTGATAATTTCGGCATCATATCGACAGCCTTATTCCAATCGTTTTCTTTTAATGCGTTTGTTACCAAACTACTGCTTTCAAACAATCTGGTAAATGAAAGATTCTGACAAATTCCTTTGAGTGTATGAACGGCTCTTAGAGCCTCTTCATAGTCCTTATTCTCCATAGACGCTTCAAACAAATGAAAGCTTTTATCGTCCAGGAATTTATACATAAATTTCTGAACGATTTGCTCACGGCGCAGTCTACCCAGCACTTCATCAAAATCGCCGCCAAATTTTTATATAACAATCTTTTAGATTCATAATCACAATTCCTCCTTTTTCAAATGCCGTCTGCGCTGCCTACCATCTCGTCAGAAAACAAATGGTCACCTGATTTTTTTCGTTTTTTTGATTGATACATCATATTGTCTTGCAACTTTGAACAGTTTTTTTGCGGTTCCGCTTCCATATGTCTCCACCTATGCTTACAGACATATGTAGTTCTGGATGTCCATCAATTATCAGACCATCAACAGAGCGTCCGTATCCTCTCGAGCTTTTTCTTAAATATATCTGCAGGTATGCTATAAAACGATAATTATAAATTCATCGCCGCCATAACGGATTACGGCATCTGTTTTCCGTACACAGGATAAAACGGTCTGTGCAATGCTTTGCAATACGATATCGCCCACATCGTGGCCATGATTATCATTGATATGCTTAAAATCGTCCACATCTATTACAACTATGGCTTGAATATCATCTGCGCCTTTAAAATGTTCGTCATAATAGCGTCGATTGTAGACACTGGTTAGGGAATCAATATATAATAATTGCAGGTTCCTCTGTCTGCGGGACAGGAACGTGTATTTTTCATAAGAAACAACCTGCGTAGGTCTATTTTATTCTTATATACTGGTTATTTTTAATTTCCTGTTCGTGGGGGGTATCCATAAGCTCACCTTCAAGCGTATCCGCAATTTCCTGAAGGCATGATAGGAGAGTAGGATTAAATGCACCACATTGTCCTTCTAAAATCATTTTCAAAGCATCATCATGTGAATAAGCTTTCTTATAGCATCGCTCGCTGATCAGGGCATCGTATACGTCGGCCAGCGCAACCACCTGGGCGGCAATGGGAATCTGTTCTCCCTTTAATCCATCCGGATAACCACTGCCATCATACCGTTCGTGGTGCCATCGGCAGATTTCAGAAGCCACTTTGACAAGGGGGACTTCCTTCTGTTCAATGGGCAGGTCTGACAGCATATCAGCGCCAATCACCGAGTGGGTTTTCATCACTTCAAACTCATCTGCCGTAAGGCGTCCGGGTTTGTTCAATATTGCATCTGAAATTGAAATCTTCCCAATATCATGCAGCGCAGAAGCAGTGCTGATCAAAGAAATATCTGCTTTAGACAAAGGATATTGATCTGTCAGCCGAACCAACTGCTTCAGCAAATATTTTTGTAATCGTATTAACATGCAGTATATGTAGGCCGCTCTCTCCATTACGAAATTCCACAATATGAGACAGAATTGAGATCATCAACTTATTATTCTTTTCCTGCTCGTGAAATTGTTCTGCAATAATTTTTTCAAGGCGCTGCTGCCTTGCGTATAAAAACATCGTATTAGAAATTCGACGCTGGACAATGGTTGAATCAAAAGGCCGGCTGATATAGTCAAAAGCCCCCAAGTCATAGGCCCTCTTTATATTAGCAGGAGTGTCATCAGCAGAAATCATAATAACAGCGAAGGTGTCATTCCAATGGTATTTGTTTATGCAAGCTAATACTTCAAATCCGTCCATTTCAGGCATCATAATATCCAGAAGCAGAAGGGAGAAATCAGCCCTTTGCTTTGAAAGGAGAGAAATTGCTTCTACACCATTCTCAGCCTCAACCACATCATATCGCTCTTCCAAAATATCTACCAAAAGAGCTCGATTCATTTCTGAATCGTCCACAATTAAAATTTTTTGTTTATCCATGATACTTAACGCTTTCCTAATAATTTTGCATTTTTATTATAAATGTTATCCTTACATACTGGCAATATCCATATTGGTAAGGTGTACAAATAGGTAAGCGCTTTTTATACTGACAAAATAGACTCACCATGATATAATCAGACAGATAGGAGGCGAGTTATGAAACCACAAGAGACAAAATTTGAATTTGTATATAATGAAATTAAGCAGTGTATTTTAGATGGACAGATACCTCATGGAAATGCTTTGCCATCTTCAAGGATGTATTGCGAACAATTCCATGTTAGCAGGTATACGATTAACCGTGTTTTCGATGCATTGAGGGCGGAAGGACTGGTTGATATCCGGCCTCGCCTTGCGCCGATTGTTGTTTCAACAAAAGATACCTGTAATTCATCAAGCACTGTTCTTGAGATTCTAAAACAAAAGGAATGTATTTTACAGGTATATCAAACTTTTGCTCTAATACTGCCTTCACTTTTGGTTTTTTCCTTACAGGGATGTGATGTGGAGGTACTGCCTTACTATAAACAGGCTGTGAAAGCATTGCGTTTAGGATATACTGCTGGTGGATGGCGTCCTCCCTCTAAATTAGGATATGAGATATTAAGAATAGGCGGTAATTCCCTATTCAGCGAACTCTACTCTACGTTTGGCCTTTATAATAAACTTACATTTTTTGACAGAAGAGTGTACTTATTTCTCTAAGCATTTTTCACAGGAAGCGGTATCTGTAGCCAATGTCATTCCAGATGTCTTAAAAGGGCGATGATCCACACATAAAGTACAACTTGCTCTCAAATATGTATCAGAAACTTACGGAATTCATTGAAAATACCTTAAATTATCTGTCAGAGGCCACCCAAAATGTCATTCACAAACTGGTTTGAGGTTTTCATGGAACCCCATGCGTGGTCAGGATTATTGTTACTCAAAAATTGTTGATGACTTGAATTTAAAAATCGGTCTTGGAGAGTATTCTGTTGGAATGTTTCTACCATATGAAAAGCAACTGGCCAACCAGTATGAGGTCTCTATATCGACGGTCAGAAAGGCATTATCAGAACTCGAGCAAAGAGGTTTCGTAAAGACATTAAATGGGAAAGGCACTATAGTGATAGAACCAGATGATACGAAACTTCATCAGCTGGCTCTTAATTCCGGATATTTAGAAAAATCACTACGTTACCTTCACGCCCTGCAGCTAATGGTGCTAATCATTCGACCGGCCGCTTTAGCTGCAGCTCCACAGTTTACTAAAGAAGAACTGGACGAGTTGGCAGATAGATTTATCTCTTTTGACTCTATTTATTTGTCGGATATTTTGAAAGCCATAATGAGAAATACCACGTTAGAACCTTTATATGTTATATTGTCTGAAACCAATCATCTTCTTGAATGGGGACACCATTTTGCTTATTATCCGTCCAAGAAACATACACTTTCACATCTCAACAAGCAAGTCATTCTTGCGCTTCAACAGTTAAGGGAAGGTAATGCAGACGCCTTTGCGGATAGCATAGCAGATTGTTATCGTTACAATTTGAGTCGTATGAAGAAGCATATGGTAGAAAAGTATAAATTTTATCATGTAGTTAATATTCGGGTTCCAGAAAAATATTAGTTAGCAAGCAATGGAAAAGGATATTCTTTTCCGCTTGTTGGGGAGTTCCCCAAGCCCCCGGCCCAACACAGAAATGTGTGGGCAGAACACCATGCAGAGCATGGTGGCTGCCGCGCCCTGGCGGACGCTTAAAGGTCAAGGACATAGCAAAAGCTGAGAACGGTGTCAAGGGTAAAATGAACGCGCCACGGCGCGCCCCTGACACCATTCCCGGCTTTTGCTTTTAGGTAGACAAGGCGGTAAAACCACAGTGCGGCTCTACCGGTCCTGCTCCGATTTTTCTCTTTTTCCTGTTCGTAGTCCTGTACCTCTCAATACGCAGAAGTGCGTCTACACTTGCCTTGACTATCTGCAATTCCAGGCTCTCTTTTCGTAAGCGTTTAAATCCTCATAAGCCGTTTTCTTCTTTGCAAGCAAATCAGCATATTCCGCCTGCAAAATTTTGACCGTGGGCAGTTTCTTTGTGCCTAAATCGTTAAAGGCCCGTTTGGCTGATTCATGCAACAGCAGATCCGCTTCATGGGCAGAACGAAACGCCGCCTTTTCCCTGAGGCTGGCCTTGCTGCCGGATAGATAGATGGATCGGTATCATTCGATTCAGTATAATTCTTATCAGTATTGATTGTCTCCGATTTTAGGAAGTCAAGACTTCCCGTTTCCGGAAGTGCAGACTTCCGCTTTCGGAAGTCTTGACTTCCTCCCTCCGAATGAAGTTTTGACATAGATTTTGGTGGGCGGCCCTGGCCCTGCTTCTTACGCTCAATCAGACCCACCTTGTCCAGTTCGGTAAAAAGGGCTACCGCTTTGTTGTGGCCGCAGCCCATCGCGCCCATCGCTTCCTCCAGGGTGAAGTAGATGAACACCCGGTTTTGTTCGTCCAGCCAGCCGTTGCGTATGGAAAGCCCCATACGGTCCAACATCAAGCCATATAGAATTTTCGCGTCGCCAGTTGTCTGTTTGAAACCGGGGTCGGTGAACAACACCTTGGGAATCCGGTAAAAGGTATATTGCTCTGCCTCGGTGCCATAGAAGTATTCCAATGCGCCCGGCTCGGCCATGTTTTCGCCCCCTTTCCTGGGAACGGCTGCCCGAAAAAGGGCGCGAAAAAGGGACACCGTAAAAACAGTGTCCCTTTTCGTGCATGTTGCCTTAAACCCTTGCCCGTTTAGCCGTCTGCCGTATTATTTTTTAGTTTCCTTAATCGGCACCAGCTAAAGGTGAAGAGTTCTTTTTTCCTGTTAAAGTATTATCCAAACTTTTCCGTGGAAAATATCTGGATGAACTGAAAACTTTATGGAAAAATAAAAAAACTTCACTTTCACGGAAGCAGTGAAAAATACCGAAATCACTATGCCTTCAAAGAGCTGATAAATATCTGCTATGAAAAAGACTGGATTCCACACTGTAAGAAAGCCTTTAACGGTGCACAGTCTGTTATTCATTACCTTGGTAAGTACATACACAGAATTGCTATCAGTAATCGCCGTATTATCCGCATGGATGAAAACACTGTCACATACTATGTGAAGGACTACCGTGAAGCTGGTAAATGGAAAGCACTGACTATTCCCGGAGTTGAATTTATCCGCAGATTCCTTATGCATGTGCCACCCAAACGCTTTGTCCGAATCAGACATCATGGTCTGCTGTGTACCCGAAGTAAAACCAAGCATCTTACACTATGTAGAAATCTTCTTGGCTGCAGGCAATATCTGTCTCGGTTGAAAAATATGGAAACAGCTCAAATATTGGAAACACTTTATGGAATCAAGGTTTCTGTTTGTAAATGCTGTGGAGGACATCTCGGAACCCCCAACAACGGATACCTTTACGGATTTAAAACCCAATAATTAAATATTTTTACGAAGCCTCAGAAATGAGGTCTGTTTGTTGTGGGAAAATATCTTTTTCTATAAAGAAATCTGATATAATATTTTAATCAAAACAGTTTTTTTCTACAAGAGGAAAAGAATTGAAACTCCATATATTCCGGCTATCCGGACACGACTTTGTTCACTATAGAAAAATCGAAATTGGTGCAAACGATAGGGCAGTTTATCAGCAATCTATAAGCTGCTTTATCGTTTACGCCAACTTCGATTGGTTTCTAATCAATTTGTAGATCAGATTGATTTCGAGGAGCTATGGTCGACACCGCAGACAAGAAGATTTTTATCCAGAACGCCGGAAGAAAAGTTTTTTGAGAAAAAATAAAAAGTAATTATAAAAGGGGGGAAGCAGAACAGATTATGAAGAAAAGAAGTTTATTAAAATCACTATTAGCAGTAGGACTTGCAGCAACACTACTGGCTGGCTGCGGCAACGATGCAAAACAGGAAGCAACAGATAAAACAACCATTAAAGTTGCTACTAGCGGAACAACCAATCCGTATACCACCATCGGAGATGATGGGGAAAACACAGGATATGATATAGACGTGTTAAAGGCTGTATTTAAAAAACTTCCGCAATATAACTTAGAGTTTGTGACAACGGATTTCGCTTCGATGTTTGAAGGGACATTGAGTGGTTCTTACGATATTGCGGTCAATAACTTCTCGTACAGTGAAGAGCGTTCCAAAAGCTATTTATACAGCTATCCATACGATGAGATTTCCTATGTATGGGTTACGAAAAAGGGAAATGATTCCATCAATTCTTTTGAAACGGCGGCAGGCAAGACAACAGTTGTATCATCCGGTGTTTCCATTACCCTTGCGGAAGAAAAATGGAATGAAGAAAATCCGGATAAACAGACGAACTTGACCTATTCCGAGCAGGAGACACCGGTGACTTTACAACAGATTGCAGATGGAAGTGTGGATTATGTTATCATTGATTATGCGATGTTCAAAGCATATCAGGATGTCTATAACTTTGATCTTCAGGCGACAGATGTAAGCCCCGAAGATACGGAAATGATTGCGGAAAATAATTATGCATACTATTTATTTGCATATGACCATGAACAGCTGCGTGATGAAGTGAATACCGTTTTGAAAGAGCTGAAAGCGGACGGAACATTAGCAGAACTCGGAGAAAAGTGGTTTGGAAAAGATACTTCTCCGGATGATACACAGTTTGAGAAAACATTGAATTAAAAATTTCCAAATTGTGCTGGTATAAATCATGTTAGCACAATAATGTGCAGGGAAGGGGTTTACATGAGTAAATTATTTGACATAAGCATTGTATTATCTGAAATACCAAAAATATTAGTCTATCTGCCTGTTACGATGGAGCTGGCGATTGTCTCATTTGCAGTCAGCCTTGTCTTCGGATTGGCGATAGCTTTGGTGAAAAAGAATGAAATTCCGGTATTGAAACAAATAGCAAGTATTTTTATTTCAATCATTCGAGGAACACCTATCATCGTCCAGCTCTACGTCACCTATTTTGGAATTCCACTCATCCTGAAGGCTATTAATCTTCAGTTTGGAACGGAATATAACGTAAACGGGGTTCCTTCTATAATCTATAATCTATGCATTTATTGCATTAGCATTAAATGAATCTGCCTTCAATGCGGAAATCATAAGAGGTGCGTTAAATTCTGTGGGACAGGGACAGGTGGAAGCTTGTCATGCAATGGGTATGACAACCTGGCAGACACTTAGAAGAATTGTGATTCCGGAGGCATTAACAGTTGCGTTTCCGTCCTTGATCAATTCCTTTATCGGATTGATTAAAGGAACGTCACTTGCATTTACCTGTGCGGTTGTGGAAATGACAGCACAGGCGAAAATCTTAGGCGGAAGGGATTTCAGATATTTTGAGGCTTATGTTGCGCTTGCAGTTATTTATTGGTTTGTTACATTTATTCTGGAGCAGATTTCAAAGTATGTTGAAAAAAGACTGGCGATTCCAAATGATGCGCCGGATATCGAAGAGCTGGAATTCAAGAGAAATCAGCCGGCAGTCGGATGAGGAGGAACTTATGGCAATTGAAATTAAAATATAAAAAAGAAATTTAAAAACAACCTCGTACTGGACGGCATTGATCTTACTATTGAAAAGGGTGATGTCATTGGTATCATCGGGCCATCGGGAACTGGTAAATCCACCTTACTTCGTTCCATTAACCGGCTTGTAAAACCAGAATCCGGTTCAATTGTATTGAGTGATGGAAATGAGATTGATCTGGTGACTGCCAAGG
>ENA-OQCW01000672-OQCW01000672.1-human-gut-metagenome-genome-assembly--contig:-NODE-672-length-17787-cov-3.993035_pt1 | contig 17787 bp, 17 predicted proteins | sample MGYA00242767_ERZ504593 | MGnify/ENA primary metagenome ERZ504593 (study PRJEB26092, sample SAMD00036307) | human gut metagenome | host: Homo sapiens | study: EMG produced TPA metagenomics assembly of... | reverse complement strand
ATTTCTTCTATTGGTTCTATCCGGTCATTTAACGGTTTTATATCTGATTCAGCTCCTGGTTGTCAGGTGACGGGCCTGATCCGGTTCGCACGGACGTAACAGGATTCTGAGATATGAGGTAAGAGAATGATGATATTTGATACACACGCTCATTATGACGATGAGCAGTTTGATGAGGACCGTGAGGAACTCCTGAATTCCATGCAGACACACGGAGTGGAGGCGGTTACGAATATTGGGTCCAGCCTTGCCGCTTCACGCAGAACGATCGGACTGACAGAGAAGTATCCATTTGTCTATGGCGCCATAGGCGTCCATCCCAATGAGGTGGGAGAACTGGAGGAGGACGGCATTGCCTGGCTGAAAGAGATGTGCGCTCTTCCTAAGATCGTGGCCGTGGGTGAAATCGGGCTCGATTATTACTGGGATGAACCGGGGCACGACATTCAGAAAAAATGGTTCGAGCGTCAGCTGGAGCTGGCCCGGGAAGTAAAGCTTCCGGTTGTGATTCACAGCCGTGATGCTGCAAAAGATACTTTAGATATTATGAAGGCAGAAAAGGCTGAGAATTTATCAGGAGTTATTCACTGTTATGCTTATTCCAAAGAACTGCAAAAGAATACATGTAATATGGGATATTAATCTGGGCATTGGCGGTGTAGTTACTTTTCCTGATGCTAAAAGACTGAAGGAAGTAGTAGAATACGCACCATTAGATTATCTGCTTTTGGAAACAGATACTCCGTATTTATCACCGGTACCACGCAGAGGTAAAAGGAATAATTCTCTTCACCTTGGCTTTGTCATGGATGAAATTGCCAGAATAAAAGGCGTTTCTTTTGATAAAGTTGCAGAAGTAACAAGAGAAAATGCCAGAAGATTATTTGGAATATGATATGGGGCTGTTGCATTAAGTGCATATTGGAAAAATGTATAAATATTCCAAATTGCTGTTTAATGCGACAACCTCGTTTGGAATTAGACTTGAAAAAAAGAGGAAAGTTCTTTCTTTAATAGGAGAAATTCGCTGTCTGAGGGATTGACGTAAAGTATGTAGTTGATTTTACTGTTGAGACTTTGCAGATAGTGGGTTTCTCCTTTTTTGTATCCGATGTGTGCAAGATGGTCTTTTAGACCGAATTTTTTGATGTAGTAGCATTCTTGTCGGATACGGCGACGGTATTCTTTTGATGTCTGCAGTTTTTGATTAACCACAAGTCCGGTTACTTCCTGACGATTTTTCTGTGAGCATACATGAGTTTTTTCAGGATTTAGAGAAAATCCTAAACGCATAAGAAAAGACTGCACTTTTTTCTTTACAAGTACAGGATTAAAGTCACCGGAAAAAGTCATATCGTCACAATATCGTGTGTAAGTTATTTGCTGTTTTTTGCACCAGTTTCCGATATAATTATCGAAAGGTTTTAAAATAAGATTGGAAATATAGGGGGAACTGGGCGCACCTTGAGGCAGAGCATCGTGATAGCAGCATAAGTGTGTCAGAAGTGTCCGTACAGAAGGAGGAAACAGTTCGCTTTTAAAAACTTTTTGGTAAACATCAATGTAGGTAATACTGCCAAAGAAATCATGGATATCTAATTTCAAAAGGAGTTTTTGATTTAAGTGAGGAAAAGCATTGAAAACAGTAGAACAGCCGCTTTTGTAAGCTGTTGCATAAGGAGAAACAGGAAACTGGACAAGGATGTGTTTTAAGATATTTGTCTGCACCTGTTTTAATAGGTAATCAGGTATAAGAAGTTTCCTTTTCTTTCCGTTTTTCTTAGGAATAAATACTTGAGAGTAGTGATTTTGGGCGTGATTAGATAGAGCGTAAAGAAAAGCGAGTTGGTTGTCTGAAGCAAGATTTAAACCATCTGTTAAGTGCAGAGAACGCAAAAAATCTAAAGAATCATTATGTGTATTGTATTTCCATAGGCTATTTTCCATGAAACTTCCTCTCCTTTATATAAAAGACACAGCAGACACAAAATGGTGATAAAGAAATTGGCGAAGCCGTACAAGCCGCAGGCAAAAGCACATGAAATGTGCCGATGTACGGCGTAGCCAATGCAGAGCTGGCATAAGCCATCGCTTAATTTATAACATAGAAAAGCGACTCGCTTTTCTGACATGAAGCTTTTCGTTGTCTTCGCTGTCTGCTGCGTTTAAATATACTGTATCACACTTAAAACAAAAAAGAAATAAAAAATGAACAGTTGATTTTTTATATACCGATAAGTATAATTGAAGGTAGAAGGGCGGTGAACAGAATGGACAACAAAGAGGTGCTTTTGCAAGTAGCGCTGGATTTGTTTCACGCAAAAGGATATGATGCGGTGGGAATACAGGAAATCGTTGATAAAGCCGGAGTGACGAAGCCCACCTTGTACTATTACTTTGGAAGTAAGAATGGGACTTTTGCAGTATCTTTTAGAAAGCGGCTACAAGATTTTGCAGGAGGATATTGCAGAGGTTGTGCAGGTGAATAAGGAACTGCCGGAAATCCTATATCAGATTGCTAGAAGATTTTTTAACTTTGCATCTGCTCATGAGAAGTTTTATCTGTTTATGCTGTCACTTTTCTATTCAGGGAGAGAAAACGAAGCCTTTCAAATGGTGCTTCCCTTTATAGAAAATTATTACGGATACATTGCAAGTGTCTTTGAAAGAGATACTTCTCTAAAGGGAGATACAGCTCAGAGAAAAATGTATGCGGTGGGATTTACAGGTGTTTTAAACCATCATATTATGACTGCCAGCTACGGGATGCTGGAGAATGAAATGTTTAAAATTTCAGATGAAACGACAAGGGAAGTTGTTCGTCAGTTTCTGTATGGAATTTATTCATAAAAGGAGGAGATTTTTATGGGCGTTAATATGAAAATTACAGAGTTGGACCGATATTTGTTCGGGGAGGGGACTCATTACGAAATTTATAAGCTGTTGGGGGCACATGTGGGTGTGAACAGAAAGAAGGAAGGCGTTTTCTTTGCAGTATGGGCGCCTCATGCAAAATCAGTTTCCGTAGTGGGGAATTTCAATAACTGGGATGAAAAAGCAGACATTATGAAATGCGATAATAATATGGGGCTTTATCAGCTTTTTATTCCGAAGGTAAGAGAAGGGGATTTGTATAAATTCTGCATTACCGCCCAAAGCGGCGAGTTGTTATATAAGGCAGACCCCTATGCAAATTATTCCGAACTTCGTCCGGGAAATGCTTCAAGGGTTGTGGATTTAACCGGCTATAAATGGTCAGACAGTGTCTGGATGAAAAAACGTCAGGAATTTGATGTGGACAAGGATGCCATGTCTGTTTACGAGGTGCATCCCGGCTCATGGAAAAAACATCCGGCACAGGGAGAGGATGATCCCGGTTTTTATAATTATCGGGAGCTGGCACATGAACTGGCAAAATATGTGAAAGAAATGGGCTATACCCATGTGGAGCTTATGGGAATTGCAGAACATCCTTTTGACGGTTCATGGGGATATCAGGTAACCGGCTATTATGCACCTACTTCCCGCTATGGTACACCGGAAGATTTTCGCTACTTTGTCAATTATTTACATAAGAATAAAATCGGTGTTATTCTGGACTGGGTACCGGCACACTTCCCAAAGGATGCTCATGGGCTGGCAGACTTTGACGGCGCTCCGACTTATGAATATGCAGATCCCAGAAAGGGAGAACATCCTGATTGGGGAACAAAAGTCTTTGATTATGGTAAAAATGAAGTGAAAAACTTCCTCATAGCCAATGCGCTGTTTTGGATTGAGGAATTTCATATTGACGGTCTGCGTGTAGACGCAGTTGCATCTATGCTTTATCTGGATTACGGACGCAGAGACGGAGAATGGGTTCCGAACCAATACGGAGAAAACAAGAACTTGGAAGCCATTGAATTTTTCCGTCATTTGAATTCCGTTGTTTTAGGGAAACATAAGGGCGTTGTCATGATTGCCGAGGAGTCTACCGCATGGCCGATGGTAACAGGCAAACCGGAGGACGGCGGACTGGGATTTTCCTTGAAATGGAATATGGGATGGATGCACGACTTTTTGGAATATATGAAGCTGGACCCGTATTTCAGAAAATACAATCATCATAAAATGACATTTTCCACCTCTTATGCGTACAGCGAAAGATACGTATTGGTGCTTTCTCATGATGAGGTAGTACATCTGAAATGCTCTATGATAAACAAAATGCCGGGGCTTGGACAGGATAAATTTGAGAACTTAAAAGCCGGATATTCTTATATGATTGGACATCCGGGTAAGAAATTATTGTTTATGGGACAGGATTTTGGACAGTATCAGGAATGGAGCGAAGAACGAGAATTAGATTGGTACTTGCTGGGAGAACAAAACCACCAGCAGCTTCAGAATTATGTAAAGGAATTACTTAAAATGTATAAAAAGTACCCTGCTCTATATGCAAATGACAGCAATTATCAGGGACTGGAATGGATTAATGCTGATGATGCTAGCAGAAGTATTTACAGTTTTGTACGTTGGTCACCTACAGGCAGAAACAATTTGTTATTTGTAATTAACTATACACCGGTAGCAAGAGATGATTATAGGGTAGGTGTACCGAAGAGAAAACAGTATAAGCTGATTTTAAACAGCAAGGAACCGGAATTCGGCGGTGATGTACATAAAGAAGTGGTAGATTATAAAGCAGTGAAAAAAGAATGTGACGGAAGGCCATTTTCCTTTGCATATCCATTACCGGCCTATGGAGTTGCAGTATTCAGATTTTAAACTATAAAACCTTATTCAGAAATATTTATACACTTTTAGCATATTTGTCTGGCACGCTTTGAGAATGTAAGCTTGAAGCGTGCCAGACTGAGCGTAAAATGTATAAATATTTTTTTGGCAATATTACTAATTGCAAATGCAAAAAAATTGTGATATTCTCATATCTACAAAGCAATTCAATTCTAAGAAATCTTTTTGACAGTTCTGTCAAAGATATTCCAATTATTTATTTTTAAGTATTGGCTGATACTTTGCACAAAAGGGAAGGTGATACTACGAGGAAAACAGGGGAGATTATTGACGGCAGATATAAAATCCTGAAAAAATTAGGTGAAGGGGGCATGAGTGTTGTATATCTGGCAGTAAATGAAAAAGTAAACAGATACTGGGCAATTAAAGAAATAAAAAGAGAAGGTATTGAAAATTTTGAAACAGTTTATCAGGGACTTCTGGCAGAGGCAGATATATTAAAAAAGCTTCATCATCCAAATCTTCCTGATATTGTGGATATTATAGAGGGAAAAGAGACCTTTTTGTTGGTAATGGATTATATAGAAGGAAGGCAACTGGAGCGTATTGTACAGGAATATGGACCGCAGAAGCAGGAAAATGTTGTGGAATGGGGAAAACAGTTGTGTGATTTGCTGTTGTACCTTCATTCTCAGGAACCTCCCATTATTTATCGTGATATGAAACCTGCCAATGTTATGTTACAAGAGGATGGGAAAGTCGTGCTCATTGATTTTGGTACTGCCAGAGAGTTTAAAGAAAGTCAGACAGAGGATACGGTGTGTCTGGGAACCTGGGGATATGCGGCTCCGGAGCAGTATAAAGGTCAGTCAGATATTCGGACAGATATCTATGGCCTTGGTGTTACTCTTTATTATCTTCTTACCGGACATAATCCAGTCTGTAAACCTTATGAAATCTATCCTATTCGTTATTGGAATGCAAATCTATCATCTGGTCTTGAGGCAATTATCTTAAAGTGTACAAGGAAAAATCCTTCCAAACGCTATCAATCCTGTGAGGAATTACAGCAGGAACTTTCTCATTATCATGAATTAGATATAGAATACCGGAAATCTCAAAAAGTACAAAAGATTATTCTGCTTTGTTTTGGGATTTTAACGGTTGCTTTTGGTTTTTTAAAGTTTTGTTTTTTATAAAGAGGAGAAAAAATTTATAAATAATGTATATGAGAATTGTTTGTATGAAGCACGGTGTCAGAATGGGGCAGAGCAGTATCAGGCATGTTATCAGGCTGCAATTACCTTAAACCCGAAAAATAGTAGGGCATATAAAGAGCTTTTGGAAACATTTCTTTGGAGGGACAATGAAAAAAAGGAGGAGGCACAAGGTTATTCTGTATGTTTTTTTTCAGAGAAAGAGGAAAATTTTATTCGTAAGATATTGGGAACTACCAGAAAAGGAAAAAAAAGGAAATGAAGAGTATCTAAAATCCTGTAAAAGGGAATATGAAAGCTTTGCATATAATTTAGGAATTGCTTATTTTTATTCTTATAATGGCGCAGGAAACAAGGCAGCAGCAGAGAAATGGCTGAAAATTGCAGGAGAAGGGAAACCTTCTAAAAAATTGCAGAAAAGTGAAATTATAAGGGCACAAAAACTTTGGAAAATTGCGGCATATTATGAGCAGTTGGGAATGTATCATCAAGGGGGAGATGTATCTATTTCTTATAAAGATTACTGGAAAGATTTAACGGAGATTGTAAGTCATGAAAAGAAAACCATGCAGCAGTCTAAAGATTTGCTGTTTAGTTACAATGAGCTATTATCTCAAATAATTACTTCTGCTTTTCGATTTGCAGAGGCAGGAGTATCGAAAGCAGAAATGAAGAAACAGTTAAAAGAAATCGAGGAGGAACTATATGGGATGAAAATAGATAAGGGTAATGCAAATGCCTTTTATGAAGAAGAAATGAGAAGAAACTTGTGTGAAAACTTATCGGCAGCACATCATAGTATAGAAGCTGCTTTTGGAGATGGAGGTGAAGAGAATGAAGGAAATACAAAATCAAATTTATCTATATCAATGCCTTAAAAATGTTTTTTTGTGTATTAGTATTTTTTGCCTGTTTGTTATATTGTGGATGTGTTATAGAAGGAAAAGAAATAGAAACTTAAAAGTGTTATTTTCTATGATAATTTTCTTTTTTGCGGTCAGTTTTGTTTCCTTGCAGGAGGTAGAGGCTTCTGCTGAGGAGGAACAATCAGTTGTGTTGAAAATGAAAGAAGGAAAGCGTTTGAATTATACAAAAATATATGACAGAGATGATTTTTGTGTATTTCAAAATTTAGAAACAGGAGATATTCTGGAAAATTTAGAGGATATAGAAATAGAAGGAGTAGAACAATCGGAGGATGTTTTTGTAAAAGATTTGGAGGGTGTGTTAGAAGAACAAATAAAAGATGCGGTGGAAAAAGAAGAAGTAATCATTCTTCTTACAAGGGTTGAATTGGGAGGAAAAGATGCCTCAAAATATAAAGTGGATTTAGAAAGCGGACAGGTTCGTTTAGAATGTGAACTTACCATAAAAAGACGTAAGATAAACCTAAAAGTAGAGAAAGGATGGAGAGAATACAGTCATTATAATGAGATAAATTATTTTACAGATACACCGGTACGGGAAAATAAGGAAAGTTATGAAAATTGTGAAGTAGAAGGGCTGATGGAAGGAGATACGGTGTTTTATCCTACTCCTTGGGAGAAACCAATGGAAACAGATAAATTGCCGGATTATCCTTTGGGAGAATGGGAGGATAGAATAACAGTCAAACATGACGGAAAGCCGGGAAGAAATTATTATTTTAATTATAAGGAGATTGCCTGCGGTACTTTGAAAATCGAGCCGGAGAGAATACAGGATTATTCTAAGTATATTGAGTTTGAGACGGATAGAAAACAAGTGTATTTTGATGAGGATACGGGAAAACTCTGGGCAGACGGAAAAATGAAGGATTTTCATGTGTTGTTAAAAGAAAATGAAAAAGCTGGATTTTACACAGATGTATGCACAGAGGAAGGGGAAATTATCAGTCAAAATGGAAGAGGGATGGATTTTACAAAAGAAGATTTCAAAGAGGGAGAGGAAAGAAAAATTTCCCTGTATCTTATTCACCGGAAAAATAAGGTGAAATCAGGTTCTTTTGAAATTTCAGTTTTTTTGGATACTGGTGCGCCTAATGTAACAGAAAATAGCATAAGTGACAGAATAAATGATTGTGAAATACTGCCTGATACTATAAGGTTCAGTAGATTTTATGGACAGGATGAATTAGGGAAAGAGAAATTTCATATAGAGGATAAGAACGGATGCGGTGTTAAGAAAAGCTGGTATCATGTTATGGAGAAAGAGGGGAATTTTACCAGAGAGGATATTCAGGAGTATCTTAATGGGAAGATAAAAAAGATAGATGGGATTTGTTACAGCAGGATGGTGAAATCCAAATTTCTGTGGAAGAAAAGAATTATCTTGTTTTTATAAAGACGGAGGACTATCTGGGACATGAAAAAATCTATGTTTCTGATGGGATTATGACCGATTGGGAAGCACCACAATTACAAATAGAGTTTGGGGAAATGCAGCAAATATCAAAAAGCGGAGTTTATGGAGAAGATGTGGATTTAGAAGTATCTGCAAAAGATGAGAAGTCTGCGATAGCTCAAATCGAAGTTGTGATTACCAGTGATGGAGAGGAAACGGCAAAAGAAATTCTTTTTAAAGAAAACTCTTTAGAAGAAAGGGAAAAATATAAAGAACGATTACTACCATATATAGTAGTAGCACAGGAAAATAGTAGTAAGGATGTTCGTGTCATGGTTCTGGTTACAGATTATGCGGGAAATAAAACAAATAAAGAGCTGGATTTGCAGATAGATACTATATTACCTGAATTAAAAGTACAGTGCTTTCGGCAGTCTGACTTTTTTTCGGGATATTATTCTAAAAGTCCCATTGCTGTTCAGATTTTGTATAAGGAAAGGAATTTTTCAAAGGAGAAAGAATATTTATGGTTTGAAGCAGAAATAGACGGAGAAAAAAAGATTTATTCCATAGCAGAATTGGAAGAAAAATTTTCGGGGAAGATAAAGTGGATGGATAAAGGAGAGGAACATATACTGGAAATATTGTTGGACGAGGGGGAATACAGGATTTCTCCTTTTGTTAAAGACCTATCTCAAAGAGTTGCTCAGACTATTGTACAGGGGGAGGAAATTTCTTTTTGTATTGATACACAGTGTCCAAAAGCCTCTGTGGAAATTGTTCATGGACAAGGAAATAAAGATTACTTTTTTAATGAAGATATTAAATTGTATATTCGAGGGAGCGATATAAAGAAGAGATATGGAAGTTCGGGCTTAAAAGAAATTTATTATATTATTTCTAATGAACGAAGAAACGAGAAAATTGCTTTGCTTCAGGAAGAAGAAGGAATAAATGATTTTTCAAAAGAAATCCTTGTACCGGTTCAGGAGTATGGAAATGGAGAAATTAACATACAGGTTTTTGTAGAAGATAGAGCGGGGAATACAGGAGAAAGCGAAAATGTGAAGCTGAATATTGATACAACAAATCCTAAAATTTCTGTACAGTGGAACATGGGGAAGGCCAACGAAAAGCGTTATTATAATGCTCAACGCACTGCATATATAGAGATAACAGAGAAAAATTTTGATGTTTCTTTTATTAAATGGGAAATAAAGGGAAAAGCAAAGATAGGAAAGTGGAAGTCAAAGGCGAATGTGCATTATTGCGAAGTTGTTTTTCAGAAGATGGTATATATAATTTCGCTTTTTCCTGTGAAGACAGAGCAGGGAATCAAGAAAAGTACGAGGAGAAAGAGACATTTATTATAGATACTATAAAACCGGTTATTGAAGTTTCGTATGAAAATGAAGGGGCTTCTGATATAAAATATTTTAATTGTCAGCGTGTGGCTGAAATTGTTATTCGTGAGCAGAACTTTGACGAAAATCAGGTGAAAATATCTACAAAAATTGAAAATACTATAGGAAAAAAACCACGGATTACAGAGTTTTCTTCCTATCAAGGTGTTCACAGAGCAAAAGTTTTCTATGAAGAAAGTGGTGAGTATTATTTAAAAAGTTTCTTGTAGTGATAAAGCGGGAAATCAGGGAAACGATTTTCAATCGGAAGGATTTTATGTAGATTTAGAGCTTCCTAAAATTAAAATTTTCAATATAAAAGATAAATCATCAAATAAAGACAAGGTAGAGCCAATGATTGAAATCAGGGATTTGAATTATCAAATGGGTGGCTTTACTGTAAGTTTAACAGGAAGTAATGATAAAAGTTTGGAGATAAAAAAGACAGTAAAGAGAACAAAACAAGGACAGCAGATACAGATTGCAGATTTGCCCAGAACAGAAGATATAGATGATATCTATACACTTTCTATTGCAGCAGTGGATAAGGCTGGAAATTGGGCGAAAAAGGAAATTATATTTTCCGTAAACCGATATGGTTCTATTTACGAAACGGACGATGATACTGGAAAATGGCTAAGTACAGATGAAAGAAATCATACATATTTGAAAGAAGGAAAAGAAATTGGTATTTATGAATACAATGTAGATGCCATTAAAGAAAGAACTCTTACAATCAATTGTGATGGAGAACTGAAGGATTTAAAAGAGGGCGAAGATTATACGGTAAAAGATTTAGAAAACAGAGGAAAATGGAAGAAAAATTATTATAAAATAAAAGCAGAAAATTTTAAAAACGAAGGAAATTATACGGTTATTTTAAATTCTAAAGATAATGCGGATAACAGCATGAATAATACAAGCATGAAGAGAGGGACAGAACCATTACCCATTTCTTTTACTGTAGATCGGACATCTCCTGCAATTTTCATATCAGGAATAGAAGATAAAGGAAGATATCAGAGCGCCGCAAAGGAGATGATGATTGAGGTTATAGATAATCTGGCATTAGAAGGTGTGGACATTCAAATTGGAAATAGGAAAATGCAGTATGGGAAAGGCGAATTGAAAGAAAAGAATGGAATAATAAAAGAACAAATTTTTAAGGATGAAAATTGGCAGGAAGTAAAAATATGTGCTATAGATGCAGCCAAAAATAAGCAGCAAGAAAGACTTTCTATATTGGTTATGCCAGATTTCTTACAAAAAGAGAAATCGCAAAATAATATTATAAAAATGATGTCGGTTCTTTTTTTGGCGATACTGGGGTTAGTCTGGAAAAAGAAGAAAGGATGATTTATACTAAAATAGAATATAGGCAGAAAGAGGGAAAACAAATGAAAGTTTTTGATATGCATTGTGATACAATCAGCGCTATTTATGAAAAAAGAAAGTGTAATGAAAGGCTAGAGCTTAGAGAGAATAACTTGCATTTAGATATAGAAAAGATGAAAAAAGGAGATTATGGGCTTCAGACATTTGCACTTTTTGTAGATAAGGAGGCGCAGAAAGACAGTTTTCAGACAGCACAGGAAATGTTAATGTTGTTTCAGAAGGAGATTAAGAAAAACAGTCAAGAGATTGCACAGGTTTTCACATATAAAGATATAGAAGAAAATGAGAAAAACGGAAAGATTTCTGCACTTTTATCTTTGGAGGAAGGAGCTATTTATGAGCAAGAGCCGGGGATGTTGTATAAATTTTATGAGCAAGGGGTGCGTATGGCAACTTTTACATGGAATTATGAGAATGATTTAGGATATCCTAATCGTTTTTATAATCCTTTGGAACAGAAAGTATGGAGTGTGGGAGAAACAGCAGGTTTGAAAGAAAAAGGATTTGAAATGCTGGAGGAGATGGAAGAACTTGGTATTATTCCTGATGTTTCGCATCTTTCAGATGGAGGGTTTTATGATGTGGCAAAGTATGCAAAATCGTCCTTTTTTGGCATCTCATTCCAATGCAAGAAGCATTGCACCTAATGCAGCTCGAAATTTAACAGATGATATGATACGAATTTTAGCTGAAAAATGGCGGTGTTATGGGACATGAATTTTTGTGTTTCTTTTGTAAGAGAACATTGGAAGCCAAATGAAGAAGGTGCACTTTTATCTGAACTTGTCAGACAGATAAAATATATTATTCATGTAGGCGGTGAGGAATGTCTGGGACTGGGCAGTGATTTTGATGGGATTGAAGAAGTGCCGCCGGAAATGAAAAATGCAGAAGGTCTTCCGTTTTTGGCAGAAGCAATGGAAAAAGAAGGTATTCCGTATAGTCAGATTGAGAAGGTATTTTTCAAAAATGTAAAGAGAGTTTTTAAAAGAAAATCTATAGGAAAAAAAGGGGATTTGCATAAGCATTTCCCCATTTTTAGTGCAGCGAAAACTAATTTTGTTGTACTAGCATTTAAAATCAAATAAATCTCGAACAGGTACTTCCAATACATCTGCAATATCAAAGAGACTATCAAGAGAAATAGAAGTTTTTACTCTCGGTGCTTCGATATTACTAATATGTGTTCTGCTAAGTCCTACACTTTCTGCAAGCTGAGTTTGTGTTAATCCTTTTAATTTCCGATAATAAGATATGGTCAGTCCTAATTCACGAAATTGTCTTGTTCTTTTCTCGTCCATAAAGGCAAATCTCCTTTTTGCTAAATATAGCATTGCCATAAATGGATAAAAACAAACTTAAAATATGCAAAAATAAAGTGTGAAGCTGCAAAATATAGGTATGTGTTGTAAAAAGACGTATAATAACTAATTTTTGCAGTATGTAACTAGATATTTATCAGCAATATTGCACATTTGTTCTAAGCTAAAGACATGTACATGATTTCCGGAAATCACCTCAAAACCACTTACAAAGTCTGATTTAGAAAATAGATAATACCATTCTTCCATATCCGGAAAAAGAGAAGAATGTTTTTGCAGTTTGTAAAGTGCGTCAATATCAATCCATTCGTCTGTCCAAAAACAAGTTCCCAGTAAAATTTTGTTATTGTTATAGGCTGCAATGGGAATTGATTCTGTACGCTTTTTTGTAGGGTGTTGTCCCCACCATTTACCTACATTTTTCATAGGGAAAGGGGATGTGCCCATTTCATCTGTTAAAACCAGAAATTCTTTACAGATAGTTTCAAAAGTATTTCTTGTATAGGTATCTAAAGCGGGTAATACAAAGGTGTTAAAAATAGCTTCTCCCTGTCCAAATTCAATTTCTGACTGATAAGGAAAGACATAAGTGTACCAAAATCGAAAAATACCATCTGAAATAAAATAAACAGCACGGCGACTGCTCTGATCTTCTGTTACAGGGACTATTCGTTCTGCTAAGTTATGTGAAGACAAGGAAAGAAGCAGACTGCTGGCAGCGCTGGGAGTAAGCTCTGTATAGTCGCAAATTTCCTGCAGTTTCTTATCCTCCTGTCCCATAGAAAGGAGAATAGAGCGCATAACAGAAGAAGCAGAATAGTATTCCTTTGTTCTGGAAGGTACAAAGCGGTAAAAAATTCCATCTTCTTGAAAGAAAAGCTGATAAATATTGTCTTGCACAGATACTTTAGGGTTAAAATATTGCAAATAAGCAGGAACTCCTCCTGTAATACTGTATAGTAGTATCTGCTCTTCTAAAGTCATTTCAGGATAAAGCATCCGCATTTCAAAAAAGCGAAATGGTCTTAAAAGGAAAGTATGTTTTTCTTTTGTACATTCTTTTTCATAGGCGGAAGCGGGCTTACATAAAATTAGAAATAAATTTGCATCGCTGCTTATACGATTGAAGAAGGAAGCAATTAATGTGGAAATCCTTCTGTTTCCGGCAGCAAGATGTGGAAAATCATCAAAAATTATTAACAATGGTTCTTGTTCAGAGTGTTTTGCCAGTAATTTGAAAATATCAGTCAGCTTTTTTGCTTGTTGAAATTCTTTGTGGAATTGTCGTGTACATAATGCTTTTAACATACGGACATTTTCTTCAAAAGATGAAGGAGCAGCTTTAAAATATAAAGTTTTTCTGCTTTTGGAAAGTTCCTGAATGAGTCTGGTTTTTCCCATACCTGGATGGGAATATAAAGACGTATAGCAGGAATTTTTTGTATCAAATAAGTGGTTGAAATTGGAAAGTATATTCCCTTTGTCTAAAAACATAATATCTCCTTGGATTTTGTAAAATAAGATTTAATTTTATTTTAGGTGGAGTTTTCAGGAAAGTCAAAGTATTTTCGAAGGTTTTTTATAGAAAGTTTAGATTTAATTCCAGATTATTTAGGGGAAAAAGAGAAAAAGTGTGGTACAATATAGAAAAACTGGGTAGAGAGGCAGTGATTATGAAACTTAAAACCAGAATTATTATTTCTTTTTTTATTATTGTTTTGGAGCCCTTGCTTTTTACGGGACTGGCTTTCTGGGCATTTTCGGAATATCAGTTCGGCGTCATAGAAGAACAGTACGGAATAGAAGATCCCACATATAAAAGTCTTTCCAATACAGCGGAGATTGTAAATCACCTTAGCAATGAACAGGCAGAAGTAATGCAGAAGGTGGCAGAGGAAGAACCATATAAATTTGAGGACATTGTTTACTTGGATGAAATGAATAAGGAACTTCAGGAAATGCATTCGTATTTGTTAGTCAAAGAAGGAAAAAGAGTAACTTATTATGGATGTGAGACTTATCCGGCAGAAGTAGTAAAACGTTTGGAGCGGTATGAAAATTTTAATTCAGGAAGCAGCGACAGTGTTTATATGGGCGGCAGGGTTCAGGCACTTGTAAAGCAGGTTAGTTTTCAAACGGATACAGTAAAGGATGGAAGTGCTTTTATTATTTCCAATATTTTTGAGACACTTCCTCAGTTAAGAGAACTTTTCAAAAATATGCTGGTGACAGTAATTGTAATTTTGGCGGCTACTGCTTTAGGGCTTACATGGTGGATTTACAGAGGTGTGATTGCTCCTCTTGACAGACTTCGAACAGCTACCAGAAGGATTAAGGAGGGGGACTTGAATTTCTCTGTATCTACAGAAGGTGTCAGCGAAATTGCTGATTTATGTCAGGATTTTGAAGATATGCGCCGCCGTTTGAAGGAAAATGCAGAGGAAAAAGTTGCTTTTGACCGAGAGAGCAAGGAACTTATCAGTAATATTTCCCATGATTTAAAGACACCGATTACAGCAGTAAAAGGCTATGTGGAAGGAATTATGGATGGGGTTGCTAATACACCGGAGAAAATGGAACGCTATATTAAGACTGTCTATAATAAAGCCAATGAAATGGACAGATTAATTAATGAGTTGACGTTTTATTCTAAAATGGATACAAATAAAATTCCATATACGTTTAATAAAATTTATGTAACGGAGTTTTTTGATGATTGTGCGGAAGATTTAAATGTGGAACTTAGTTCCAAGAATGTGGAGTTTTCCTATTCTAATTATGTAGAACCGGAGGTTATGGTAATTGCAGATGCAGAGCAGATTAAGCGTGTTGTAAATAATATTGTAAGTAATTCCCTAAAATATACAGGAGAAGGAAAACAGAAACGCATTAACCTTCGAGTAAAAGACGTAGGAGATTTTATTCAAGTAGAAATTGAAGATAACGGAAAAGGAATAGCGGCAAAAGATTTGCCTAATATATTTGACAGATTTTACAGGACAGATGCTTCCAGAAATTCGTCCAAGGGAGGAAGCGGAATTGGTCTTTCTATTGTTAAGAAAATTATGGAGGATCACGGAGGTAAAGTTTGGGCAACAAGCAAGGAGAACATTGGAACAGTTATGTATTTTGTTCTGAGAAAATATCAGGAGGTACCGGTAAATGAGTAAGATTTTAATTATAGAAGATGAAGAAGCGATTGCAGATTTAGAGAAAGATTATCTGGAATTAAGCGGCTTTGAAGTAGAAATTGAAAATAGAGGCGATGTAGGACTAAAAAGAGCCTTGGAGGAAGATTATGATTTATTTATTTTAGATTTAATGCTTCCAGAAGTAGATGGCTTTGAAATATGCAGAGAAATCCGTAACCAGAAAAATACACCGATTATTATGGTTTCTGCTAAAAAGGATGATATTGATAAAATCAGAGGTCTTGGTCTGGGCGCAGATGACTACATGACAAAACCTTTTAGCCCCAGTGAACTGGTAGCCAGAGTAAAAGCCCACCTTGCCAGATATGAACGACTGATTGGAACAGGAATTCAGGAAAATGATATTATTGAAATCCGTGGACTGAAAATTGATAAAACAGCAAGACGTGTATGGGTAAATGGTGAAGAAAAGAACTTTACCACGAAAGAATTTGATCTTCTTACCTTTTTAGCACAAAATCCAAACAGAGTGTTTACTAAGGACGAGCTGTTTAAAGAAATCTGGGCAATGGAGTCTATTGGAGATATTGCAACTGTTACTGTGCACATTAAAAAAATTCGTGAAAAGATTGAATTTAATACAGCGAAACCTCAATATATTGAAACTATTTGGGGTGTAGGATATCGGTTTAAAGTGTAAAGTTAGAAATGAGTATATTGAGGCTGTTTCATTAAGTGCATATCGAGAATATTTATACATTTTACGAGCTTCTGCCTAATGTAACAGCCTCTTAAGATTTTAATTGTATTTTATTGTGTTAGAATATGAGTTTTTTTATTAATTGGATTTTTGATTTTTAATTGCTCTTTATTATTTGAGGAGATTATATATGAGGTAGTTGCCCCGTTTAAAATGCTGATAGAAACATGAACAGGAACGTCATTTTCGTCATATACAATTTTAAATATGTCAAATACAGGATCACCCTCTTCGCAGTGAAGATAAGTTGCCTCGTCTTTTTTTGCTTTTCGTACTTTAATCACTTTTTTCGGAATTTACCATTTTTACATGATATATATTTTTTAAAATTTTATATATAGAAAAATTTCCGAAAAGATATTTCTGGATATCAGGATAGCGCTCAGAAGGGAGATAGCAGGTATCTATAAAGATTATTGTATCATCATGTCCCATAACACGTTTAATTTCAATGATATCAGAAGTATTAGGAATGTTCAGATATTCGCTGAACTCATCAGAAGTTTTTTTGCACTGAAGGGAAAGCAATTCAGAGAATGAATTCTGGTTTCTTTCTTCTATTGCTTCATGAAAACCACCGATGTCATTTAATCTGATGCGTAAGGAAGGATCCAGAACAAAAGTACCTTTTCCCTGGTTTTTTTTCCAAAATATTTTTGTCACAAAGTTCTTTCACAGCTCGTCTGACAGTGATACGGCTGACATTATATGTAGCTTCCAGTTCTGTTTCTGTAGGCAGTTTATCACCGGCCTTATAAGTGCCATTTTTGATGTTCTCTATAATAGCATCTATAAGCTGTTGGTATAGTGGCTTGATTATATTTTGTTCTAACATATCTATTTTTAATCTCCAGTTATCTTATATTTTAATCATTTTTGGGGTTCTGTTTTGATAATGCGCAACATAAGAGAAGCCTGCTTCTTTCAGATATTGAAGCGCAACATCAAAATCTCTTTGTAAATCAGATGCGGAATGAGCATCTGAACCTAAGGTAATAATTTCACCATGAAGTTGGGAATAGAGTTTTAATACATCAAGTGAGGGCATACAGCCAATACCATAACGTACTCCGGATGTGTTGATTTCTATACCAATGCCGTGGGAAATTGCTGCCTCTAACACCTTCTGTAAATAATCGTTTTCGCAGGAAATATTTATGCAAATCCCTTGTTTTGCCGCATATCGTTTAAATAGATCAAGATGTCCCAGGCAATCACATAAATGATTTTGACTATTCCCAGAAGATTGGAAAAATTAAGTACTACATAGCCGGTCAATATTAATTGTCCTGTAATTATACATTGATAAATCTATATTGTCAATTTTATGGCAGGAGCCAATAACATAGTCAAAAGGATATTTTTTTAAGAATTTTTTGGCTGTTTCCGGTTGAAGATGGGGTTGTCCGAATTCAATGCCAAACCCTACATGCACAGATGTAGGGTTTGATTGTTTTAGAAGGCAATATTCAGTGT
>ENA-OQCW01000671-OQCW01000671.1-human-gut-metagenome-genome-assembly--contig:-NODE-671-length-17790-cov-5.340825_pt1 | contig 17790 bp, 9 predicted proteins | sample MGYA00242767_ERZ504593 | MGnify/ENA primary metagenome ERZ504593 (study PRJEB26092, sample SAMD00036307) | human gut metagenome | host: Homo sapiens | study: EMG produced TPA metagenomics assembly of... | reverse complement strand
TCCCGCCGGGGGGCGGTGGCCGTTCTAATCATGGGTTCCGTGGACAGGATTACACGGCCGAATTGCACTTATCCTTGATGGATGCGGCCAAGACACATAAGCAGGTGATCACCGTGAACGGCAAGAACCTGCGTATCACGGTTCCCGCCGGCGTAGCCAACGGGCAAACCATTAAGCTGAAAGGCCAAGGCGGGCCGGGCATGAATGGAGGCCCTGCCGGTGATTTGTACATCACGTTCATTATCCCGGACGACAGCCGTTTCAAACGGGTGGGAGACGATCTGTACCTGACTGTCCCCTTGAACCTCTATACGGCGGTCTTGGGTGGCGAGCAGATTATCGGTACCTTGGATAGCAAGGTGAAACTGAAAGTAAAACCGGGCACGCAAAACAATACGAAAGTCCGGTTGAAAGGTAAGGGATTCCCTGTTTACAAGAAGGAGGGGCAGTTTGGTGACTTGATCGTCACGTACTCGATCGAGGTGCCGACCAACTTGACAGAGAAACAGAAGGAATTGTTCCGGGAAATACAAAGTCTAAATTAAAAACAGGTGTATTATGCAAACAGATTTAGTTATTGTCAGTGAATACTGCCAGAAAATGCCAATATAGACCCTTCGTTCATCATTTTGCTGGAAAGAGGGAGGTTTGAATAGACATTAATATCACGGATGGAGAGAGGTTATCTCTTCTCTTCCCAGCTCCGTGATCTGGAACAATACACACGTATGTATTACGACTTGTCTATTAACATCGAGGGAATCGAGGCCATTCATCATATGCTGAAACCGGATGCGGAATTTTGCAGGCGGAGATACAATCGTTGAGAAACCGTCTGCATTTATATGAACCATTCGGTTTTGATACGATCGAGAATCTCTAGTGTCAAATTGCTGCTAAACAAGGCTTCACTGCCCGATAGTGAAGGGCGTACGCAAACAAATTGAAAATATTTCTTGAAAATGTTTGGAAGTTTGGAATGTAATATATACCTTTGCACTCGCAATCAGAAATGATAGCGACTATATCGCGGAGTGGAGCAGTGGTAGCTCGTTGGGCTCATAACCCAAAGGTCGTAAGTTCGAGTCTTGCCTCCGCAACTAAAAAGTCTTCAAGTCATTGACTTGAGGACTTTTTCTCTATTCAATCAAGCGATCGGGCGATGCGACCCCGACGGAAACGAATAATAAGCTATGCTTATTTCTTCCGTAAAGGCCCTTTGTTCTTCCAGAATCCCAATTTATAATAGATATAGGTGATTGTAAGCCCGATGCAAAGGCTGGCGCCAATGGCCCACCAGATACCGCTCCGTCCCCAGATAGAGCTAAACCAATAGGCGAGGGGAATGCGTATCAGCCAAAGACAAGTGATGCTTACTGCCATCGGGAACAGGGTATCGCCAGCTCCCCGTAATGCCCCGTTGAAGACGTTCAAGCCGCCGTGTACGATAAAGAATCCTCCCATGATCAATAAATATTCCTTGCCAATCCGGATCACCTCCGGGTCCTTGGTGAAAGCCAGCATCATCTTGTCCCCGAAGAAATAGATGGCCGTGAAGGTTGCTAGACCCAGCAATAGGTTGACAAGCATGGCGAATCGTACCCCGTCACGTACCCGGTCCAAGTGCCCAGCTCCGATGTTTTGCCCGCAGAAAGCAGCTAGCGCCCCAGAGAGGGTCAATACCGCTTGGATGATGATCGTGTCGATCTTTCCCGCTGCCCCGTAAGCGGTGAGCGTATCCGTGCCGAAACTGTTCACGATCCCCAGCAAGGCAATCAATCCGAGCGAGATGGCACATTGCTGTACGCTGGAGGGAAGCCCGATGCGGAGCCCTTCCTTGAACAGTCCCATATCGAACAATAAATCCTGTTTCTTGATAGAGAGCAGGGGATGGGTGTTGTTCACGTAGCCTAGGGCCACGCACATGCCGATCCCTTGGGCGATCACCGTAGCCCGTGCCGCCCCTTCGATCCCCCATTTGAAAACGACAATGAAGAGTAAATCCAAGGCGATATTCAAGATCGTGGTAAGCAGGATAAACAGCATGGGGCGCACGGACTCCCCGACACCCCGCAATATGGAGATAATGCTATTGAAAGTGACGAACAAGAACGTACCCCCTACATAAATCCTGAAATAAGCGACCGCCTGCGGGATCACGTCCTCCGGCGTGTTCGTCAGCCTGAACATCGGCTCGGCAAAAATAATCCCCGCTATGGACAGCAATACCCCTGCGACCAACATGAAGATAAAGAAAGATGAGAAGGCTTTTTGCACCTTATCGAACTCCTTCGCCCCGAAAAACTGCGAGATCACCACCGACGTTCCGCTTCCGATACCGATCACCAGCGAGATAATAAAGTAATAGATGAAGAAGGAAGCCGATACCGCCGCCAACGACTCTTTCCCTAGAAACTGCCCAACAATGACGCTGTCGGTCACGTTATAAAGTTGTTGCAGCAGATTGCCGATCAGCAAAGGGAAAGCGAAACGCAGGATCACCTTCCATACCGCCCCACTCGTCAAATCCCTATTTCCTGTATTAATTTTCAATTCTCAATTCTCAATTTTCAATTCCCTATAGGTCTTTCAGCAGGATATTGTCGTTTGCCTTTATCATATCCTCACGTGTCTTCAGCAGGGCTTTCCATTCTTTGCTGAAAAGCTTGCTCGTGTCAATCTTGAAGTTCTCGGAGCCATGCTCGTCCATGCGGGTCAGCAGGTAGCTGACCGTGATCTTATTGACATCGATTGCCGGCTGGTAGTATGCCACACGGTCGTCATTCCCGTAATTCACCTCGATGATGATGTTCAACTCCGTGAGCAGGTATAAGATCTGTGTCGTTATGCGGATAGGGATGCGGTAAGCGTCGGATAGCTCGTCGGCCGTATAGGGTTTCTCGCCTTTCACGAATCGTTTGATGATCAGCGAGGCGATCAGTAGGGTCAGGAAATCCTTGTACCGGCGGCTGATACTTTTGCTGTCCCTCTCAAAACTGAATTTCTTCACGTTCTGGGAGGCGTACGACAGCTCTGCGCCAAACAAGCAAATCAACCAAGAAAGCTGCAACCAGAGCAACAACAAAGGCAGTGCGGCGAAACTACCGTAAATAGCGTTGTACTTGCTCACCCAAATCTGCCCGCTGATATAAATAAATTGGAACAACTGGAAGGCGCAACCAGCGATAAAGCCTGCCACCAACCCGTTCACGAACCTCACTTTCGTATTCGGCAGGGAGACGTACAGCCCCGTGAAAGCCAATGTCGTGATAATATAGGGCGCTATATGCAAGAACAACTCCATGAGCGGCGTAAAAAATAAGTATTGCCCCAAGAACGAGTTCTGCAAGGTAGACATGAAGATGGACAAACCGCTGGATGCCGTCATCAGCACCGGCAGCACGAGGAATAAGGCCAGATAATCGGATATCTTCCGGTACCACGGCCGGGATTTCTGGATCTGCCAGATATCGTTGAACGTATCCTCTACGGACGAGATCAAGTTGATCACCGTATAAAACAACAAAATCAAACCGACCCCGATGATCACTCCCCCCTGCGCCTGCGCCAGATAGCTCTCCACGAACTCGAACGCCTTGTTCAGCTCCATCTCGTGCCCGGGGGAAATAATCGAACAACTCCTGCCGTACCGTCCCTTGGAAACCGAAGCCCTTAGCTATACCTAATAATACGGCCAGCAAAGGTACGATAGATAACAAGGTACTGTAGGTAAGCGCCGACGCCTTGGTTTGCAGGTTCTCGCTCTGGAAAACCCCGCACGGCGAGTATGACCGTCTTGATGATATTGATATAAATCTCCTTCAGCCCACTAACTTCATTCTCGGTAATCCGCCAAATGTCGTAGGTAACGAAACGGATGGTTCGTGCTAATAATGCGCTGATCCGTTCTCCAATAGGTTTCTTTTCTTCCCGTGGCTTGATTTTTGGGCATATCGGCACATGATTTAATTGGCAAATCAAAAAAAGCAGTCTGCCTATAAGCCGGGTCCTGTACCTCTTTGGAAAGAGGCGCCTGCCATTTATCTTGTCTTACCGTCGCCGGTAAGCTTTAGCGGTCTACCCCCCGGCATCGGACGAGCCATCCTACATGCGCCGGTATACATGACCTTACAACCCATAAGACGTACGGCATCCCGTATCGCTACGGGACCCGGTGAGCTCTTACCTCACCTTTTCACCCTTACCGGACGAGTCCGGCGGTTATTCTCTGTTACGTTACTCTACCCTCACGGACAGCTTCCCGTTAAGAAGTATGGTGCTCTGTGTTGCCCGGACTTTCCTCACACCCGAAGGTGAGCGACAGACCGGCAGACTGCGATAGGACAAAGATAGGTTATTTTAGTTGACAGTTGACGGTCGGCGGTTGACAATTAATTTTGTAGACGCATAGGAGAGATAGGATAACATTTTCTTTTTCAGCCGTAAACATATTCTGTCTCCTAGGTGTTTTTATACGAACAGAGATTCTAGATTGCCAGTAACCGACTGTCATTTATCGATTGCCGACTGTCAGTTATCGCGTGTCAACTGTCAATTCGTCTGCTGTTTAATTGTTAAAAAGGTACTTTGCAATACACAGTACTGTTAAGTGCGGTTAAGCCCCTGTGATGCCTCGTTAAAAGTGATAAAAAATACGATGGAAATGGAATATCCGCACAATTTTTGAGTTTTCTTTGCCGTAAAGAAACTGTTAAATTTAAGTGTTTAATTAAATAAGAAAAGTATGAAAAATATCTGGAAGAATGTGCTTGGTGTTGCTCTGATAGCAGCCATTAGTTCTGGTGCCGCGATCGGAACGAGTACTTACCTGATGAATAAGAATCAGCGTCCGGTGGAGTTGGCCTCCGGAGTTGAGAATACCTTCAAGCAACCGTACCGATTGACGAATTATGGAACCGTGGCCGCCGAGAATATCGATTTCACTACGGCCGCCGAGAGCGCCATCCACGGGGTTGTCCATATCAAGGCCACGGCTAACGCGCAAGCCTCTAACGGGGACGGCGGTCAGCAGTATATGGACCCGTTCGAGTATTTCTTCGGCTTCGGTGGCCGTGGAGGGTTCCAACGTCCGCAACAGCAACCTCGTGTGGGCGCCGGCTCGGGTGTCATTATCTCTACGGATGGTTATATCATCACGAACAACCACGTGATCGACGGAGCCGATGAGCTGGAGGTTACCTTGAACGATAACCGGAAATTCCCGGCAAAGATTATAGGGGCTGATCCGACAACAGATATCGCCTTGATCAAGATCGAGGCAACCGACTTACCTACGATCCCCTTTGGTGATTCAGAGAAGTTGAAAGTAGGTGAGTGGGTGTTGGCGGTAGGTAACCCGTTTAACTTGACCTCTACCGTTACGGCAGGTATCGTGAGCGCTAAGAGCCGTGGTAACATCGGCGCCGGTGGCAAGGATCGTAGCAAGATCGAGTCGTTTATACAGACAGACGCCGCCGTGAACCCGGTAACAGTGGTGGGGCGCTAGTGAACACGAAAGGCGAGTTAGTCGGTATCAATACCGCTATCTACTCCGAGACCGGTAACTTCGCCGGATACTCTTTCGCCGTGCCTATCAGCATCGCCGGTAAGGTGGCTAACGACTTGAAGCAATTCGGAACCGTGCAGCGTGCTGTATTAGGCGTATTGATACAAGACCCGCAATACGTGCCCGACGCTGAGAAAGAGAAAGTGAAAGTATTCGAGGGCGCTTACGTAGGTGGTTTCGCCGAGCGCAGCTCCGCTAAGGAAGCCGGAATCGAGAAGGGTGACGTGATTGTAGCTGTGAACGGCGTGAAGATCAAATCGTCTAGCGCTTTGCAAGAGCAGATCAGCAAATACCGTCCGGGCGACAAGGTAGAGTTGACGATCAACCGCAACGGTAGCACGAAGAAATTCACGGTAGAACTCCGTAATGCGCAAGGTAGCACCAAGGTCGTGAAGGGTGGTGACAGCGCAGAGGTTATGGGCGCAGCGTTCAAGGCTTTGAACGACGAGCAGAAACGTAAGTTAGGTGTAAGTTATGGTATCGAGGTCACCGGTCTGACCAGCGGCAAACTGAAAGACGCCGGTATAAAGAAAGGCTTCATTATCATGATTGTAAACAACCAGAAGATCTCTGCTCCGGAAGACTTGGAAAAGATTGTGGAAAGCATACTTCAAGGACGTACGGAAGATCAAGGCCTCTTCATTAAAGGCTTCTACCCGAACGGACGTACGAAGTACTATGCGATAGATCTTGCCGAATAAGATAAACAAGGACTGTAGTCTTATAGGTGTGAAAAGATTGTTAAAGGTTTTTAATTGGCTGGATGTGGGGTGCATCCAGCCAATTCTTTCAACAAAAATGGTTATCTTTGCACCCCGTATTCTCAATTAAACAAATTGAATGAGACAATTAAAGATCACAAAGTCCATTACCAACCGCGAAAGCGCTTCGCTGGATAAATATCTTCAAGAGATTGGTCGAGAAGATCTTATCACGGTAGAAGAGGAAGTGGAATTGGCACAGGCTATCAAAAGAGGAGACCGTAGGGCGTTAGAGAAATTGACCCGTGCGAATCTCCGTTTCGTCGTTTCTGTGGCTAAGCAATATCAGAACCAAGGTTTGAGTTTGCCCGACCTTATTAATGAGGGTAACTTAGGCTTGATCAAGGCTGCCGAGAAATTCGATGAGACGAGAGGTTTCAAGTTTATTTCCTATGCTGTATGGTGGATTCGCCAGTCTATTCTGCAAGCATTGGCAGAGCAGTCAAGAATCGTGCGTCTTCCGTTGAACCAAGTAGGCTCGCTGAACAAGATCAGCAAGGCCTTCTCCAAGTTCGAGCAGGAAAACGAGCGCAGACCGTCTCCAGAGGAACTTGCTGATGAGTTGGATATCCCGGTGGATAAGATTTCCGATACCTTGAAGGTGTCCGGACGTCATATTTCCGTGGATGCCCCGTTCGTGGAAGGTGAAGACAACAGCCTTTTGGATGTGCTTGTGAACGATGACGCTCCTATCGCGGACCGGTCGTTAATGAACGAGTCATTGGCTAAGGAAATTGATAGAGCGCTTGCTACACTGACCGAAAGAGAATGTGAGATAATCAAGATGTTTTTCGGTATTGGCTGTCAGGAAATGACATTGGAAGAGATTGGCGACAAATTTGGCCTCACTAGAGAGCGTGTCCGCCAGATCAAGGAAAAAGCAATCAGAAGATTAAGACAAGGAACTCGTAGCAAGCTTCTAAAATCGTATTTAGGCTAATTTAAGGAATTATTGAGTTGGCGAAGGCTCCGGTCCGAAAAGGATTGGGAGCCTTTATTTTTTTTCTAACTTTGCCACTGGAATATAATACCATAAAAACTATATAAATGACTACAAGACGTAATTTCCTGAAAACAGGATCTATTTCCTTGGCCGGCCTGTTGGTTGGCGAGAAGGTATACTCCGCCGTGAGTACGCCCGACAATAAAAAGAGTTTTAGCACGATCGCCTCTAAGGTGACCGGCGATTACGCCAGCAAGCGCCCGGCTCCCGAGGCCCGTAAGTTTACCTCCAAGGCGGTAGAGGAGCAACTGAAGGCTTCCAAGGCCCGTATCAAGGACCCGAAGCTGGCTTGGATGTTCGAGAACTGCTACCCGAATACCTTGGACACGACCTGTGAGTTCAAGATGGTAGACGGCAAGCCGGATACGTTCGTGATCACCGGAGATATTCACGCCATGTGGTTGCGTGACTCCTCGGCGCAGGTTTACCCCTTCGTCACCTTGGCGAAGAAGGATAGACTTGCGGCAAATGCTGGTCGGAGCTATCAATCGCCAGACCGCCTGCATCCTGATCGATCCCTACGCTAACGGCTTCAACGAAGGCCCTACCGGGAGCGAGTGGGAGAGCGACCGCACGGAGATGAAGAAAGAGCTTCACGAGCGTAAATGGGAGATCGACTCGCTTTGCTACCCGATCCGCTTGGCGTATCATTATTGGAAAGAGATTGGCGATACCTCCGTATTCGACAACAAATGGGAGAAGGCAATGGAGGCCGTTTACCGTACCTTCCGTGAGCAACAGCGCAAGGATAGCCTCGGGCCGTACCGTTTCTCCCGTGTGACGGACCGCCAAGGCGATACCCTCTTGAACGATGGTTGGGGTAGCCCGGTGAACCCGGTGGGCCTAATCGTCTCTTCTTTCCGTCCTTCCGACGACGCTACGCTGTTCGGCTTCTTGGTACCATCGAACTTGTTCGCTATCACCTCGCTTCGCCATGTCGCGGAGATTCTTCGTGCCGTAAGAAACAACACGGATTTGGCCGGCCGTTGCGAGGCGTTGGCCAACGAGGTAGAGGAGGCCGTGAAGAAATACGCCATCGTAGAGCATCCGGAATTCGGTAAGGTATACGCCTTCGAGGTGGATGGCTACGGCAGCCGTGTTTTCATGGACGACGCTAACGTACCGAGCTTGCTGGCTTTGCCGTTCTTGGGTTGCGTGGACGTGAACGACCCGGTTTACCAGAATACCCGTCGCTTGGTGCTGAGCCCTTCCAACCCTTACTTCTTCAAGGGAAAGGCCGGCGAGGGCATCGGCGGTCCGCATATCGGTTTCAACTATATCTGGCCGATGAGCTTGATCATGCGTGCTACGACTTCCAACGACGAGAAGGAGATCCGGTATTGCATAGAGACGCTTCGTGATACGGACGGAGGCACGGGCTTCATGCACGAGTCTTTCCATAAGGACAATCCTTCCGATTACACCCGCTCGTGGTTCGCTTGGACGAATACTCTGTTTGGCGAGTTGATCGTGAAGCTGCAATCCGAAGGCAAGCTGAAAGACCTCCTCGGCTAATATCACCAAGGTTAATATCACCAATTGTAGAGACGGGACATGCCCCGTCTCTACAAGTCTGTAGCTGAGTGTATTTAGGCAAAATCAATCAAAACAACATAAATCTAAGCGGAATACATGAAAACAAATAAACTATTCATTCTGACAGGTCTGGCGGCGATAGCCTCCACCTCCTGTAGCCAAAAAGAGAATACGTCCGGGCAGCCCGCCAAGCCCATGAATATCCTTTACATCATGACGGACGATCACTCCTTCCAAACCATCAGCGCCTACGACAAGCGATACATCCAAACCCCCAACATCGACCGCATCGCAAACGAGGGCGTACGTTTCACCAATAGCTTCGTAGCCAACTCCATCAGTGGCCCCAGCCGTGCCTGCATGCTGACCGGCAAGCACAGCCACAAGAACGGCTTCATCGATAACGCCCATACCTTCGACGGCTCGCAGCAGACCTTCCCGAAGCTATTGCGTAAAGCTGGCTACCAAACCGCCATGATCGGTAAATGGCACCTCACCTCCGATCCCACCGGTTTCGATTACTGGAACATCCTCGTAGGCCAAGGCGATTACTATAACCCCATCTTCATCGATAACGGCGAGAAGCGTCAGATCGAAGGGTACGCCACGAACATCACGACCGATCTGGCTCTTGATTGGCTGGACAATAAACGAGACAAGAGCAAGCCTTTCTGCCTCCTGCTGCACCATAAGGCCCCGCACCGTACTTGGATGCCCGATACCTGCGACCTGCGTCTTTACGATGATGTGACCTTCCCGCTGCCCGAGAACTTCTACGACGATTACGCCGGCCGCATCGCCGCCTCGGAGCAGGAGATGAGCATCATCAAGGATATGGATATCGTATACGACTTGAAAATGGCCGATAAGGAGAACGAGATCCATTCCTCCAACGCCGATCTGGAGAAGTACGGCCGTGAGCTTTATAACCGCATGAATCCGGACCAGAAAGCCGCTTGGGACGCCTATTACGATCCGATCATCCAAGACTTCAAGGCGAAGAAACGCACGGGTAAGGAGCTGGCTGAGTGGAAATACCAGCGTTATATGCACGATTACCTTCGGGTGATCCATTCCGTGGATCGGAACATCGGTATCGTGCTCGATTATCTGGAGAAGAACGATTTGCTGGATAACACGTTGATCGTCTACACCTCCGACCAAGGATTCTACATGGGCGAGCATGGCTGGTTCGACAAGCGCTTCATGTATGAGGAATCCTTCCGCACCCCGTTGCTGATGCGTCTGCCGGGTGGCAAGAAGGGTGATATCCCGCAGCTCGTGCAGAATATTGATTACGCCCCCACTTTTTTGGAACTGGCCGGAGCCCCCATCCCAGCCGACATCCAAGGCGAGTCCTTGCTTCCCTTGCTGAAAGGCGAGCGGCCGGAGAACTGGCGTAACTCCCTTTACTATCATTACTACGAGTATCCCGCCGAGCATTCCGTGAAGCGTCATTACGGCATACGTGACGATCGTTATAAATTGATCCATTTCTACAACGACATCGACGTATGGGAGCTTTACGACCTCCAAGAAGATCCCCACGAGATGAATAACCTTTACGGTAAGCCCAGTTACGAGGCAGTGACGAAACGCATGCGAGACGAGCTTTATAAGCTGCAAAAACAATATGATGACCCCGTGGGAATACGCTTCAATGTGTCGGACTGATGAGAGCGGACATTCGTGTTCTGTTATCAGATTTTTTAATTAGTTGTGGATTAAGGTGTATAAAGGACTTGGAACTTGGGGGATGAGAAGTTGAGTCTTTGCGCTTGATGACTTAGCTCTTTGCGCTCTTTGATTTAAGTCATTGGCTTGAAGGAATTAAGTCTATCGTATGGCTCTTCTTTGCTTATGCGTGTATCGAATTAAAAAATGACTATAGGCAGGTTTCAAGTTTCAAGGTTTCATGAAACCTTTTTCTTCACACACACGGTGCGTACATTATATAGGTTTCATGAAACCTTGAAACTTGAAACCTATTTCCATGCCCATCCAGATATTGTCAACATCAGTACAGATAAATATATGTGCCTTTATCGTGTGCGTACATTAAAAGTAAGGATTGTTGAGCCATGAGAAAAAACTTGAAAAATAATGCCGAAAATGTTTGGAGGTTATGTTTTATAGCGTTACTTTTGCACCCGCATTCGAGAGAGAACGGCGATACCGAAATAATGAAACAAATTTTTCTTGAAAAAAGTTCTGAAATAATTTGGAAGTTTAAAAGAAAAACACTTATCTTTGCATCCACGTTCGCAAAACGAAAGCGACAAAAGAGTTCTTTGAGAGATTTACATAATTCAACAAGTAGTACAAGTATAGGAAAATTAATTTTCCGGATTGATACCGTCAAAGAAGTATGACTTTGGACTACAATAACGGATTCCGGAGCGAGGATAATAAAACAATTTAAACAACGAAGAGTTTGATCCTGGCTCAGGATGAACGCTAGCTACAGGCTTAACACATGCAAGTCGAGGGGCAGCACAGGTAGCAATACCGGGTGGCGACCGGCGCACGGGTGAGTAACGCGTATGCAACTTGCCTATCAGAGGGGGATAACCCGGCGAAAGTCGGACTAATACCGCATGAAGCAGGGGTCCCGCATGGGGATATTTGCTAAAGATTCATCGCTGATAGATAGGCATGCGTTCCATTAGGCAGTTGGCGGGGTAACGGCCCACCAAACCGACGATGGATAGGGGTTCTGAGAGGAAGGTCCCCCACATTGGTACTGAGACACGGACCAAACTCCTACGGGAGGCAGCAGTGAGGAATATTGGTCAATGGGCGTAAGCCTGAACCAGCCAAGTCGCGTGAGGGATGAAGGTTCTATGGATCGTAAACCTCTTTTATAAGGGAATAAAGTGCGGGACGTGTCCTGTTTTGTATGTACCTTATGAATAAGGATCGGCTAACTCCGTGCCAGCAGCCGCGGTAATACGGAGGATCCGAGCGTTATCCGGATTTATTGGGTTTAAAGGGTGCGTAGGCGGCCTTTTAAGTCAGCGGTGAAAGTCTGTGGCTCAACCATAGAATTGCCGTTGAAACTGGGGGGCTTGAGTATGTTTGAGGCAGGCGGAATGCGTGGTGTAGCGGTGAAATGCTTAGATATCACGCAGAACCCCGATTGCGAAGGCAGCCTGCCAAGCCATGACTGACGCTGATGCACGAAAGCGTGGGGATCAAACAGGATTAGATACCCTGGTAGTCCACGCAGTAAACGATGATCACTAGCTGTTTGCGATACAGTGTAAGCGGCACAGCGAAAGCGTTAAGTGATCCACCTGGGGAGTACGCCGGCAACGGTGAAACTCAAAGGAATTGACGGGGGCCCGCACAAGCGGAGGAACATGTGGTTTAATTCGATGATACGCGAGGAACCTTACCCGGGTTTGAACGCATTCGGACCGAGGTGGAAACACCTTTTCTAGCAATAGCCGTTTGCGAGGTGCTGCATGGTTGTCGTCAGCTCGTGCCGTGAGGTGTCGGCTTAAGTGCCATAACGAGCGCAACCCTTGCCACTAGTTACTAACAGGTAAAGCTGAGGACTCTGGTGGGACTGCCAGCGTAAGCTGCGAGGAAGGCGGGGATGACGTCAAATCAGCACGGCCCTTACATCCGGGGCGACACACGTGTTACAATGGCGTGGACAAAGGGAAGCCACCTGGCGACAGGGAGCGAATCCCCAAACCACGTCTCAGTTCGGATCGGAGTCTGCAACCCGACTCCGTGAAGCTGGATTCGCTAGTAATCGCGCATCAGCCATGGCGCGGTGAATACGTTCCCGGGCCTTGTACACACCGCCCGTCAAGCCATGGGAGCCGGGGGTACCTGAAGTCCGTAACCGAAAGGATCGGCCTAGGGTAAAACTGGTGACTGGGGCTAAGTCGTAACAAGGTAGCCGTACCGGAAGGTGCGGCTGGAACACCTCCTTTCTGGAGCTTTAGGATTCCGTACCGAGGTCATACGAGGTATCGATCGCCTTGTGCTGCTGTTGAGATTATGTTTATATATAGATCTTACGTACCGGGAGGCCGGTCTAAAGAGAGAAAAATGACGCTGGGACGTAAGTCTTGGCAAAGTTGACAGTCCTATAGCTCAGTTGGTTAGAGCGCTACACTGATAATGTAGAGGTCGGCAGTTCAACTCTGCCTGGGACTACTCCGAATGAGGGGGATTAGCTCAGCTGGCTAGAGCATCTGCTTTGCACGCAGAGGGTCAACGGTTCGAATCCGTTATTCTCCACATATCCCGCGAGGGAAAGAGGATCTTTGACATGTTGGACATCAAAAAGAAGAAACAAGTAGAGCGAGCTTAAGATATATCAACCCGTACGTATGTACGAGGTGAGAGAAAGTAAGCAAGGGCAGACGGTGGATGCCTTGGCTCTCGGAGGCGACGAAGGACGTGATAAGCTGCGAAAAGCCCGGGGGAGGCGCAAATAGCCGTTGATCCCGGGATATCCGAATGGGGCAACCCGGCAGGCTGAAGGCCTGTCATCCCGTAAGGGAGGCGAACGTGGGGAACTGAAACATCTAAGTACCCATAGGAGGAGAAAATAAACAATGATTCCGTAAGTAGTGGCGAGCGAACACGGAAGAGCCCAAACCCATGTCGTCTAGGCGACACGGGGGTTGTAGGACCACGACGTGGCAAGATAGAGTCAAGTGGAACGCCTTGGAAAAGGCGGTCATAGAGGGTGAAAACCCCGTACACGACTGACGATTGAAGCCTAGTGGCATCCTGAGTAGCGCGGGGCACGAGAAATCTTGCGTGAAACAGCGGGGCCCATCCCGTAAGGCTAAATACTCCCGAGAGACCGATAGCGAACCAGTACCGTGAGGGAAAGGTGAAAAGAACCCCGAGCAGGGGAGTGAAATAGACCCTGAACCCGTCTGCCTACAAGCGGTCGGAGCATAGCAATATGTGACGGCGTGCCTTTTGCATAATGAACCTACGAGTTACCTTCCCCGGCAAGGTTAAGTACCTAAGGTACGGAGCCGAAGCGAAAGCGAGTCTGAAGAGGGCGGCCAGTCGGGGGGGGTAGACGCGAAACCGAGTGATCTACCCTTGGCCAGGTTGAAGGTTGGGTAACACCAACTGGAGGACCGGATGGGTAAGCGTTGAAAAGCTTTCCAATGAGCTGAGGGTAGGGGTGAAAGGCTAATCAAACTCGGAGATAGCTCGTACTCCCCGAAATGCATTTAGGTGCAGCCTCTTTATAGTATATCGTGAGGTAGAGCGACTGATTGGATGCGAGGGCTTCACCGCCTATCAAGTCCAGATAAACTCCGAATGCGCGATATATATTTACAGGGAGTGAGGGCGCGGGTGCTAAGGTCCGTGTCCGAGAGGAGAAGAATCCAGACCACCGGCTAAGGCCCCCAAATGATCGTTGAGTTGAACTAACGAGGTCGGATCGCAGAGACAGCTAGGATGTTGGCTTGGAAGCAGCCATTCATTTAAAGAGTGCGTAACAGCTCACTAGTCGAGCGATCTGGCGTGGATAATAATCGGGCATAAACGATCTGCCGAAGCCGTGGATGTCGTAAGACATGGTAGGGGAGCATTCCATGCGGCGTCGAAGATGAGGGATGACCCTTGTTGGAGCGCATGGAAAAGCAAATGTAGGTATGAGTAACGATAAGGGGGGCGAGAAACCCCCCCGCCGAAAGACCAAGGTTTCCTGATCAACGCTAATCGGATCAGGGTGAGTCGGGACCTAAGGCAAAGCCGAACGGCGCCGCCGATGGAAGAATGGGTTAATATTCCCATACTGCCTCATGGAGTGACGTGGAGACGGAGAAGTGACAGTCCTGCCGGCTGACGGAATAGCCGGTTGAAGGGTGTAGATATTGATTCCCGTAGGCAAATCCGCGGGGAGAGTCGAACCTGACAGTATACCGAGTACTTGTACGAGGTAATATGGACGTAACCATGCTCCCAAGAAAATCCGCTAAACTTATCCATGCGGCACCCGTACCGTAAACGGACACACGTGGTCGGGTTGAGAATACTGAGGCGCTCGAGTGACTCACGGTTAAGGAACTAGGCAAATTGACCCTGTAACTTCGGGATAAAGGGTCCTCGTCGTAAGGCGAGGCGCAGAGAATAGGTCCAGGCAACTGTTTAACAAAAACACATGGCTATGCTAAATGGAAACATGACGTATATAGCCTGACACCTGCCCGGTGCTGGAAGGTTAAGAGGAGATGTCATCGCAAGAGAAGCGTTGAATTGAAGCCCCAGTAAACGGCGGCCGTAACTATAACGGTCCTAAGGTAGCGAAATTCCTTGTCGGGTAAGTTCCGACCTGCACGAATGGTGTAATGATCTGGACACTGTCTCAACCGTGAGCTCAGTGAAATTGTAGTATCGGTGAAGATGCCGATTACCCGCGATGGGACGAAAAGACCCCGTGAACCTTTACTATAGCTTTACATTGAATTTGGGCAGACGATGTGTAGGATAGGCCGGAGGCTTTGAAGGGGGTACGCCAGTATCCTTGGAGCCGCCGTTGAAATACGGCCCTTCGGTTGTTTGAGTTCTAACTCCTAGGCAGGAGGACACTGTATGGTGGGTAGTTTGACTGGGGTGGTCGCCTCCAAAAGCGTAACGGAGGCTTCTAAAGGTGCCCTCAGACCGATTGGTAACCGGTCGTAGAGTGTAATGGCATAAGGGCGCTTGACTGGGAGAGATACAACTCGATCAGGTAGGAAACTAGAGCATAGTGATCCGGTGGTTCCGCATGGAAGGGCCATCGCTCAAAGGATAAAAGGTACTCCGGGGATAACAGGCTGATCATTCCCAAGAGCTCATATCGACGGAATGGTTTGGCACCTCGATGTCGGCTCGTCACATCCTGGGGCTGGAGAAGGTCCCAAGGGTTGGGCTGTTCGCCCATTAAAGTGGCACGCGAGCTGGGTTCAGAACGTCGTGAGACAGTTCGGTCTCTATCTATCGTGGGCGCAGGAGATTTGAGGGGCTCTGACACTAGTACGAGAGGACCGTGTTGGACGTACCACTGGTTTACCGGTTGTCCCGCCAGGGGCACCGCCGGGTATCTAAGTACGGATCGGATAAGTGCTGAAAGCATCTAAGTACGAAGCCGGCCTCAAGATTAGATCTCCCTCAAGGGTGGTTATAGACGATGACCTTGATAGGCCACAGGTGTAAGGGCGGCGACGTCCGAGCCGAGTGGTACTAATAGCCCGGGACTTTCCTCACGTGAAGGTTGATATATTTTAAGGCGATAAGGCGAAGCTGGTCTCTTCGGATTGATGTCCGGTCAAAATCTTGATAATGATATTAAGGTGGCTATAGCACGAGGGATCCACCTCTTCCCATTCCGAACAGAGAAGTTAAGCCTCGTCACGCCGATGGTACTGCGTAACAGTGGAAGAGTAGGTAGCCGCCGTCTTGAAGCAAGGCGATAGCCGATGGAGAGGAGTCAGTCCGTAAGGGGTGACTCCTTTTTCTGTTATATACACCAGCCGTTGTAGAGACCTAGCGTGCCGCGTCTCGTATCGTCTGACGGTATTCTAAGTTACCATTTGAAGGGATGAGACGCTGTGCGCTACGTCTCAACAATTGGGTGAGATTTCATTGTTTGCTGAATCGGGAACAATAAAGTTCGTATCTTGCCGTTATATTAAGAATTCACCGAATGATTCTGATTTATGAGCAGCATATATGATTCTCGTCAAAGATGGAAATTAGGCTTTATTTTTGCCGCTGTATTGATCGCTATGGCTTCTGTGGTAGTCTCGGATCTCTTGATTAAAGATCTGGCCCGAGAAGAGCGTCAGAAGATCGAGGTTTGGAGTGAGGCAACCCGGGGTCATGACCAGTGAGAATCCAAGCCTTAATATGAATCTTATCCTAAAAATCATCAGGGAATACTTCTATTCCTGTTATATTATGCAGCGAGACGGATAGCGTGGTTTCTTACAATAATATAGAGATTCCGGAAAAGAATGTAGCGCAGTTCATGACGAATAAGGTTAAGGAACTGAGAACCAAAAATCCTCCGATCGTAATTGACATGGAGGATGGTACTTACCAATATTTATATTACGATGATTCGATTATCTTAAAGCGACTGCTTGTTTATCCCTATGCGCAATTATCAGTTGTATTTGTTTTATATTAATCGCTTTTTAGCCTTGGCTAGTACAAAGAAGGCAGAACAGAATAAAGTGTGGGTAGGGGTTATCGAAAGAGACGGCTCACCAATTAGGAACGCCTATATCCTCGCTAATCGCTTGGGTTGAATATTTGCGAACGAAAGATATAGATCCTTCTCTATTGACAGAGATGGATAAGGATGTGAAACGCTTACAAACGATAGCGGAGCGTTTCTCTAAAATCGGTTCAGATCCAGATCCGGTTCCGACAAATATCGTGGAATCCATCCGTGCGGCTTTGGGATATATGGAGACCCGTATTTCCTCGAAGGTGAAAATTAATACGTATTTGCCGGAGCGGCCGATATTGGTCTTAATGAATGATTCCCTGTTCGCTTGGGTAATCGAGAACCTGACGAAAAATGCGGTGGACGCCATGGAGGGGCAGGGTGAGATTTCGCTAAAAGTAGAGGAAAGAGAGAAGGTCGTGCTGATCGATTTGGCAGATACCGGAAAAGGTATCCCAAAATCAAAATTCAAGACGGTTTTCAATCCGGGGTATACGACCAAGAAACGTGGCTGGGGACTAGGCTTGTCCTTGGTAAAGCGTATTATCGAGTCCTTCCAAGGAGGAAAGATTTTCGTGAAGAGTTCGGAGCTGGGGAAAGGGACGACTTTTCGTATAAAATTGAAGAAATATAAGGGTTAAATCGTATTATAGGAAAAAATAAGCATAAAGGTATTGTTTTTGTATTTAGTTTTTTCGTACCTTTGCAAAGATAATAT
>ENA-OQCW01000670-OQCW01000670.1-human-gut-metagenome-genome-assembly--contig:-NODE-670-length-17795-cov-3.845087_pt1 | contig 17795 bp, 20 predicted proteins | sample MGYA00242767_ERZ504593 | MGnify/ENA primary metagenome ERZ504593 (study PRJEB26092, sample SAMD00036307) | human gut metagenome | host: Homo sapiens | study: EMG produced TPA metagenomics assembly of... | reverse complement strand
AATCGAGATTTGCATAGATATTTTGAAAAATGCAAGGAATGAGCTATATTTGTCCATGCGCTTTTTTGATGTGATTTTAAGCGGATTTGAATTTCTGCCGGACACGAAGATTTCCGGTATGGGGACGGATGGATTTACGGTTTACTTTTATCCAGACTATCTGATTGGGCTGTACCAGAGGACGCCGGTGCAAGTAAACCGTGCGTATCTTCATATGATTTTTCACTGTCTTTTCGGGCATTTGAAACAGCCGGACCATGCGGAGGAACAGTATTGGAATCTGGCTTGTGATATTGTTGTGGAGTCAATCATAGATGAACTCAATGAGCACAGTGTCCGCAAATATGTGCCTCCATATCGAAAGGGAGTTTACCAAAAAATTGAGAGAAAAGATGGAAGTGTTGACGCCAAAAGGGGTGTACCGAGAATTGTTGGGGATGCATTTAGAAGAAGAGCAGTTTGGAAAAATGCAGGAAGAATTTTGGGTGGATGATCATGTTTTGTGGAACGAGAATGTGCCCCCTGAAAAATGCATTGAGCGGGAGAAAAAGTGGAAAGAGCAAAATGAGAAATTGCAGACGGAGATGGAGACATTTTCAAAGGAGGCTTCTGAGAATGCAGAAAATATTTTAAATCAAGTACAGATTGAAAATCGTAACCGATATGACTATCGAAAGTTTTTGGAAAAGTTTGCGATTTTAAAAGAGGAAATGCAGGTGGATCAGGATAGCTTTGATTATATTTTTTATAATTACGGAATGGAAATGTACGGGAATATGCCGTTGATTGAGCCACAGGAAACAAAAGAATTGCGCAAAATTGAAGATTTTGTCATTGCGATTGACACATCGATGTCTTGTAAAGAAGAGTTAATAAAAAAATTTTTGGAGGAAACGTTTAGTATTTTGGGTAAATCAGAAAGTTTCTTTCGAAAAATAAATGTACATGTCATTCAGTGTGATGATAAAGTGCAGTCGGATGTAGTGATTACAAATCGGCAGGAGTTGGATGAATATATGAAGCATTTTGAGGTAAAAGGATTTGGAGGAACGGATTTTCGTCCTGTGTTTGGGTATGTCAACCAATTGCTAAAGGCGAAAGCATTTCACAGATTAAAAGGGTTAATTTATTTTACGGATGGGTATGGAACATTTCCGGCAAAGCGTCCAAACTATGAGGTTGCATTTGTATTTCTAAAAGAAGATTATCGGGATGTAGATGTGCCGGTTTGGGCGATAAAACTGATTATAGAACCGGAAGAGTTGGAGGAAAAAAGAATAGAATGAATATAAAGAGAGCAAAACAGGAAATAAAACATGCAATAGAGGCATATTTGTTGAAGGATGAAGAAGGAAATTATGAGATTCCATCGCAGAGACAGCGGCCGATTTTTCTGATTGGGGCGCCGGGAATTGGAAAAACGCAGATCATGGAGCAGATTTCTAAAGAGTGTGAAATTGGTCTTGTCGCATATACAATTACGCACCATACGAGACAGAGCGCTATCGGGCTTCCGTTTATCTCAACGCACATATATGATGGAAATGAATATTCAGTGACGGAATATACAATGAGCGAAATTGTTGCATCGGTGTACAATAAAATTGAAGAAAGTGGCCTCAAAGAAGGAATTTTGTTTATCGACGAGATCAACTGTGTTTCGGAGACATTGGCGCCGGCGATGCTTCAGTTCCTTCAATATAAAACATTTGGAAATCATGCCATTCCGGAAGGGTGGATTATTGTGGCTGCGGGAAACCCACCAGAATATAACAAATCAGTGCGTGAGTTTGACGTGGTGACTATGGATCGTGTGAAGAAAATTGAGGTGGAGCCGGATTTTTCGGTTTGGAAAGAATATGCGTATGTGCAGGATATTCATCCGGCGGTGATTTCTTATCTGACAACGAGAGTGGCATATTTCTATCAGATGGAGACAACTGTGGATGGAATGTTGTTTGCAACTCCGCGAGGATGGGAGGATTTATCACGTCTGATTCAGGTATATGAAAAACTCGAAATCACAGTAGACTGGGAGGTTGTAGTGCAGTATATTCAGTATCCGAAGATAGCAAAAGATTTTGCAAATTATTTGGAGCTTTATTATAAATATCAGGCAGATTACCAGATTGAACAGGTGATGCAGGGAAAAATCGATCCGATTCTTGTGAAAAAAGTCGGACATGCATCGTTTGATGAAAAGTTAAGTGTTGTAAGTCTTGTACTTGCAAAGACGGTAGAGGCATTTCGACAGACATACAAGAAAGAAGCGAGCATTACGGTTCTGTTTGAAAAACTGAAGGAATATAAAAGTGGGGCACTATCTCTGAAACAGATTTGCGAGGAGATAGAGCAGACATTGAAGTCAAAGAAAAAGCAAAAATACTAAACCGTGAAGAAGAGCATGCGTTGAAGCAGACAATTGAGAAATTGGAGCAATATGAAAAGTTACTAAAAGAAGCAGGAAATCCGGAACATGAAGCGGCATTTGAACTTGTGAAAAAGGAATTTGCCAAAGAAAATGAGGCGTATCAAAAAGAACTGGATGCAGCAGGACAAATGTTGGAGTATGGATTTGATTTTATGGAGATTGCATTTGGCAATAGTCAGGAGATGACCGTGTTTGTGACAGAGCTCAACACTAATTTTTACAGCGTACAGTTTTTGCAAAATTATGAGTGCGAGCGTTATTATCAATATAACAAGAATCTGTTATTTGATGAGAAGAGAAAGAATATATTGAACCGGATTGATAATTTGGTTACAGTTCCCACATCAGTCAATAGTAAATGAGTTCATGTTTACATGAGGATTCATTTACTGCGAATGGCGTGGTGTGAACAGGAACATAAGTTGAAAACCTCCTGCATACATTTTATAAAAAATAAATGTGGTGAACTGATGCTAAATTATCTTTGGGCAGGTATGATTGTAATTGGAATTTTGTTTGGAGCATTTAACGGAAAGATGCCGGAAATTACGAATGCGGCATTGGATTCTTCTAAGGAGGCAGTGACGCTTTGTATTACGATGATGGGAGTGATGTCTTTTTGGGTCGGTTTGATGGAAATAGCAACAAAGGCAGGAATCATCAAGGCAGCATCCAGAAAAATCCAACCGATTGTGCGGATTTTGTTCCCTGATATTCCAAGAGGGCATAAAGCGAATGAACATATTACAACAAATATGATTGCTAATTTTCTGGGACTTGGCTGGGCAGCGACACCGGCAGGATTAATGGCGATGAAGAGTCTTCAGGAAATCAATCCGAATCGAGATAAGACAATTGCAAGCCGGGATATGTGTACATTTTTAATTCTGAATATTTCCTCATTGCAGTTGATACCGATTAATATTATCGCATATCGCAGCCAATATGGAAGTGTGAACCCGGCTGGGATTGTAGGTGCTGGGATTGTGGCGACTACAATCAGCACGGCTGTGGGAGTGGTGTTTGCGATGATGATGGGGAGAGGGCGGAGAGTTTGAAATTCTTAAGAAATATTTTGAGCGTGAAAGTTGTATGTTTACAACACGCTCAATGAGTGGTATGAAATGAATACGACCAAACAAAATATTATTTTATGAAAAGGGAGACAGAAGCAGATACAAATGTTATAATGAAGAAAAATTATAGTGAAAGGGGAAGCATGAGCAGATTTGCTCGTAGAAGATTACGATGAACAATTTATTGATTTTAGGTGCTGGCGGATTTGGTCATATGATTCAGGAGACGGCTAAAATACTTGGATACGAAGAGGTTGTATTTTTAGATGATGCTGTTATAGGAACAGACATTATAGGAAAATGCTGTGATTATAAAGCGTTTTTGGAAAAGTATGACACGGCAGTGGCAGGTCTTGGAGATAATGGAATGCGTTTGTATTGGACAGAACAATTGCTGGAGGCTGGATACAATGTTCCGGCAATTATTCATCCGTCTGCAGTAGTAAGCCCGAGTGCAAAGATTGGCGAGGGAAGTTTTATTATGCAGAATGCGGTAGTGAACACAAATACTGTGATTGAGCATGGTGTTTTGGTAAACAGTGGAGCTGTAGTGGACCATGATTCTTTTGTGGGATGCGGCGCACATATCGGTCTTGGAAGTGTGGTAAAGGCGAACTGTACAATTGAGTCAAAGAGAAAAGTAGAAGAGGGCGAAGTTGTATTTTCGACTAGAAGAAAGATAGATGGAGTAGGCAAGAACAGAAATCTTGAAGATGCATTGTATGCGTTTGGTTTTGGAACACAGTGCAGCTATGTAAAGCCATTTGGTGAAGGACATATCAATGAGACATATGCAGTATATATGCCGGTAGATGGGGAAGATGAGTTGTGTTACATTTTGCAGAGAGTAAATAACAATGTATTCAAAGATCCTGCCGGAGTTATGGAAAATATTTTCCGTGTGACTGAGTATTTGAGAAATGTGATTCGAGAAGAAGGCGGTGATCCGGATAGGGAGACACTTGCCGCGATTAAGACAAAGAATGGATGTACATATTTTGAGGATAACGAGGGACAACCTTGGAGAAGCTATCACTTCATCCATGATTCGGTATGTTTCCAGTCTGTGGAGAAACCGGAACAGTTCTATCAGTCGGGAAACAGTTTCGGACATTTCTTAAAACAGCTTGGCAATTATCCAGCGTCTGAGTTGAATGAGACAATCCCGGATTTCCACAATACGGTAAAACGATTTGAGGCATTCCAGATGTCGTTAAAGCGTGATATTAAGAACAGAGCAGCTTCTTGCAAGAAAGAAATTGAGTTTGCATTAAATAGAAAAGAGGATTGTGGAGTGCTTGTAAAACAGCAGGAAGAAGGAACACTTCCGTTGCGTGTTACACATAATGACACAAAGTTAAATAATATTTTATTTGATGCAAAGACTGGAAAAGGACTTTGTATTATCGATTTAGATACAATTATGCCTGGTCTTGCGGCAAATGACTTCGGAGATTCGGTTCGCTTTGGTGCTGCCACAGCGGCGGAAGATGAGAAGGATCTAGATTTGGTTCACTTTGATATTTCTCTGTATGACACATATGTAAAAGGCTATTTGGAAGGTACTGGTGATGTGTTGACACAGGAAGAAAAAGAAAGCTTGCCTTGGGGGGCAAGACTGATGACATTAGAGTGCGGAATCCGTTTCCTGACAGATTATCTTCAGGGAGACACTTACTTTAAAACAGCGTATCCGGAACACAATCTGGTTCGCGCCCGCACACAGTTCAAACTGGTGGACGAGATGGAACAGCAGTTTGATAAAATGCAGGAAATCATTCAAAAATATTGTTAAAACATTCAAAAGGGGACGTAGTAAAAATTCAATTTTACTACGTCCCCTTTAAGAAATTCTTAATAACCTAATTCTTCGCCAACTAAGATAACTTTGATTCTTCCGGTGTGTCTGGAGTGTCTTGTAATGACAACCTGACAGCACATGCAGTCAGGAGAATTGCAGTTGCCACAATGTCCGACTGCTCCACAAGGAGTTCTTGTTCCGAGACGAGCGGCATTTGCAGGGGAAGCGATGTTTCTGACGCGGGCAACTCCGGATTCTACATCTGTGACTACTTTGTTCATCCCGACAATGAGGATGACGTGCTCCGGACCGTGAATGAGACAGGCAACGCGGTTACCGTTACCGTCGATATTGATTAACTCTCCGTCAATCGTAACGGCGTTGGAACTCATCAAAAAATAATCTGCCATCGCATTTTTAAAATACATCTCTTTTTTCTCTTCCGGAGTCTTTGCGGTGTTCCGGTCAATTAAAGTCAAAGAAGAATTCTTGACTGTATCTAAAATTCCGATTTCGTTCAATGTCTCAGAACCGCCAAAACCGACGGTGCATCCATCTTTCATCATTTCCATTGCCAATGAAACTGCTTGATTTCGATCATCACAATAGAAAGCCTCGATATTTCTTTTGGAAAAATTTTTGATCATGGTATCTGCAAGTTTTTTGTAAGCTTGTTGTTTTGCACCCATAAAATAACACCTCCTAATTTTCTAAATACTATTTTAGTGCAATAAAAAGGGAAAATCAATGGAGAAAAATATTGCGATTCTAAGCTGAATTGTCTAAAATGAGGAGAGATAAGACAAAATAATGGAGAAAAAATATGAAATACGATTATTTGATTGTGGGAGCAGGACTTTTTGGTGCGGTTTTCGCACATGAAGCAAAGAAAAGTGGAAAAAAAGTGCCTTGTGATTGAAAAACGAAATCACATTGCCGGAAATATTTATTGTGAGGAAATAGAAGGAATTCAGGTGCACAAGTATGGAGCACATATTTTCCACACGTCCAATAAAGAGGTGTGGGATTATATCAATCAGTTTGCAGAATTTAATCATTATATCAATTCGCCGATTGCTGTTTACAAAGATGAACTTTATAATTTGCCGTTTAATATGAATACATTCAGCAAAATGTGGGGGATCAAAACGCCACAGGAGGCGAAAGAAAAGATTGCGCAGCAGGTGGCTGAGACGGGAATTACAGAGCCAAAGAATCTAGAAGAGCAGGGACTGTCTCTTGTCGGAAAAGATGTGTTTGAAAAACTGGTAAAGGGGTACACCGAAAAACAGTGGGGAAGAGAGTGTAAGGAACTTCCGGCATTTATTATTCGTCGTTTGCCGGTGCGTTTTACCTATGACAACAATTATTTTAATGACCGTTTTCAGGGAATTCCGATTGGCGGATACACAAGAATCGTGGAAAAGATGCTGGATGGGATCCCGGTGAAGACCGATACGGACTATTTTTCCTTTATCAAGGAAAATCCGGACATTGCAGAAAAGACTGTGTTCACAGGCATGATTGATGAGTATTTTTCCTATCAGTTGGGGGCGCTTCAGTATCGTTCGGTAAGATTTGAGACAGAAGTATTGAATACGGACAACTATCAGGGAAATGCAGTTGTGAATTATACGGAAAGAGAGGTTCCGTATACGCGTATTATTGAGCACAAGCATTTTGAGTTTGGAATGCAGGAAAAAACGGTTATTTCAAGAGAGTATTCGCTGGAATGGAAAGTGGGAATGGAACCGTATTATCCGGTAAATGATGAGCAGAACAATCGGCTGTTTGAGCAGTACCAGGAGCTTGCGAAGAAGGAGAGGAATGTGATATTTGGAGGGCGTTTGGGAAGCTACAAATATTATGATATGGATAAGGTGATTGAAGCTGCGCTCAATTTGTGCAGGGAAGAATTAACAAGGGGGTAATATTGATGGAAAGAGATATGACGGTAGGAAATCCTGCAAAAGTGATTTTTAATTTTACGGTTCCAATCTTTTTGGGCAACGTATTTCAGCAGTTTTACAGTATGGCGGATACGATCATAGTTGGAAAGTTTGTTGGAACAAAAGCATTGGCGGCAGTCGGATCGACGGGAACGATTATGTTTCTGATCATTACAAGTCTGATTGGACTGACTGCCGGTTTTACGGTGATGACTGCGCAAAGATTTGGTGCGGGAGATATGAAAGGGATGCGAAAGACTGTTGCGATGGCAGCAGTGCTGTCGGCGGTGATTTCGGTTGTGATTACGATTATAAGTATGCTGGGAATGCATAAGCTTTTGACATTCATGAATACACCGTCTGATATTTTTGCAGATGCCTATGAATACATTATGATTATCTGTGCCGGGATTGTGGCACAGGTGCTTTATAATCTGCTGTCAAGTATTTTGCGGGCACTTGGAAACAGTAAGGTGCCGTTGTATTTTCTGATTTTGGCAGCACTGCTTAATATTGTCTTGGATTTGGTATTTATTATCGTGTTTCATATGGGAGCGGCGGGAGCTGCGTATGCGACTGTTATTTCACAAGGAGTATCAGGAATTCTTTGCCTTGTGTATATTATAAAGGCAGTTCCAGTGCTTAAGATGCATCGTGAGGACTGGACAATGGATTGGAAAATGGCAAGAATTCAGTTGAGTATAGGACTTCCTATGGCATTTCAGTATTCAATCACGGCGATTGGAACAATGATGGTACAGTCTGCGTTGAACGTGCTCGGCTCTACAATGGTAGCTGCATTTACAGCAGCAAGTAAGATTGAGCAGTTGGTATCACAGGCATTCGTTGCTATGGGGACGACGCTTGCAACCTATTCCGCACAAAATGTGGGAGCAGGAAAAATCAAACGTATTCGAGATGGATTTAAGTCAGCAACATTGATTTCATTTGCATATGCAATCGTGACAGGAGTTTTGATTGCTACGGTCGGGAAACATCTGACGGTATTGTTCTTGTCCGGAGACTTGACAAATATCCTTGGTTCCGTAGACGTTTATCTAAAATGTGCAGGTGTATTCTTTATCCCTTTGGCAGTGGTCAATTTATATCGAAACGGAATTCAGGGTATGGGATTTGGTTTACTTCCGATGATGGCGGGAATTGCGGAGCTTGTGGGAAGAGGTGTGACAGCAATTGTTGCTTCACGATATAAAAGCTATTTTGGAATTTGTATGGCGAGTCCCATAGCTTGGATTCTGGCATCGTTATTGCTGATTGCGATGTATTTTTACATAATAAAGAAGAAACTATAAGAAGAAAAGCGGGAACGGAAGTTGTATTATTTATTGATAATTTGAGGGATTTTCTCAGAGAAGGTGATTGATTTAGTATGTTTAGCTAATGAAGTACATATATTTTATAGATTACGGAAAACAGGAGTAATTTATGAAGCTTCTTTTATATTTATCAGATTTTATTGTTCCGGTTACTAATTTTAGGAATTGTTGCTTATGGTGTATTTAATAAAGTGAATGTATATGATGACTTTATCAAGGGGAGCAAAAAAGCGGAATTTTTTACAGTGATTAAAATTATGCCGACGTTAATCGGACTTATGGTGGCAGTCGGAATATTGAGAGCTTCCGGCTTCTGGAATTTTTTGTCAGAAATAATCGGGGAAAATGACGGCATATGTTGGATTTCCATCACAGTTGGTTCCGCTTGCGATTGTGAGAATGTTTTCTTCCTCGGCGGCAACGGGATTGGTACTAGATATATTTAAAGAATATGGCACGGATTCCAGAATTGGTTTGATTGCTTCGATTATGATGAGCTGTACAGAGACAATATTTTACACGATGAGCGTATATTTTATGGCGGCGAAAGTGCGAAAGACCAGATATACACTTGCCGGGGCACTTGCTGCAACGCTGGCTGGGATTATGGCAAGTGTATGGCTGGCAACTAATTGAGGATATGGAGGAGTTAATGGTTTACAGAAATCATTAACTCCTCCATTTTTTTCTTTGTTATATGTTATAATGCAACTATGTAAAATTTGGATGAAAATAACAAAGATGCAGGAGGTTCAATATGAGAGATTATACGTTAGCGCAACAATACGCCCTTGTGGGATTAAATGGACTTGAAAGTATTCACATGGACATGGCGAAAAGTGCTGTAATTCGAGCAATTGCAATGGCCCAGTCTTTGGAACGTTTTTTATCGGAAGATGAGACGGCGGAACAATTGAGTGAGAGATTAGAAGAAATATTGTCAAAAACAAGAAAACAAAAGAAAAAAGAGTCTCAGGCACTAGAAAGAGAAATTGTTGAGCACCTGAAAGCAGATGGAGTGCTTGAAGAGGTGCCGAATCTCTTGGCGTGTGACATGTATTATTACACAGCCGGAGTTAATTTAAGAGAATATCGTTGTGATCCAAACGTCTATATGCAGATTATAGAGCATGTGCGGAAAGAGGCTTTGGAGGGGGAAACGCTGACTTTGAATGTTATCTGTCTTTTATGGCTGTTTAGAGAAAGTGGATGTATGCATGACATCTTTTCTGTAGCAGAGCAGAAAAAGATAGAGGAACGCATGATTCAACTGGGAGCTGAAAATGAAGTTTGCCGGCTATTGTGGCAGTCAGAGTTTCATAAGAGTCTGGAAAATATGGTCAGCAATTTCCTGCAGTTTAAGAAAAATATTTTTCGGAATCCGTATTTGGAAGGGGTCAATATGCTGTATCCGTTTTTAGACAGAAAACAGTCGATTTTTATAGATTTTGTCGTATTGGGGACGACAGTAGAGAATCGAAGAATGCAGATTATGAACTTTCTTTCCGAAAGAGGTCATTATGTAGAAGAGATAAAGAGTGGAAACGAAACACTTTTGAAGGTGGATAATGCATATTACCGTGTATTCCCAACGACAGTTGTGTGTAAATTTCCTATTCAGGGCGCAAGATTACTTCCAGTATATAAATAAAGCAGAAATGTAGGGGGATGAATCGTTATTAAAATATCAGCAATACATGCATTTCTAAAAATACAATGTACAAACTGCTGAAAAAAACAAACGATATTCGTCAAATTATTCGCGGATTGCGGATTGTATCTCAAAATCAAAGTTGTATAATAAGTCGAACGAAAAATGAGGAAAGGGAGTGAATAGATACGGAAAATTTAGGAACGCAATTATTAGAAAGAATTAAACTGCGAGACAGCATTTACTATTCCGATTTTCGGAGGTATTCCTATTTCAGAATCGGTTGTAGTTACCTGGATTATTATGGCAGTCGTCACGTTGCTATGTATCTGCCTCGTTAGGAATCTGTCGGTCGAACGTGTAAGTAAAAAAACAGCTTATTTTAGAGACGGCAGTTGGCGGAATGAACCACTTTTTTGAAGAGATTATTGGAAAAGAGGGAAAGAGATACATTCCGTATTTGATGTCAGTTGGCATTTATATTGGAATTGCTAACTTGATAGGGCTTCTAGGATTTAAGCCGCCAACAAAAGACTTGAATGTGACTGCAGCACTCGCAATTATGAGTATCATTTTAATTGAGTATGCAGGATTCCGACAGAAGGGGTTGAAGAAGTGGGTGAAGAGCTTTGCGGAGCCAATGCCTATCATCGCACCGATCAACATCTTGGAGATATTTATCAAGCCATTATCATTATGTATGCGTCTTTTCGGAAATGTTTTAGGATCATTTGTAGTAATGGAACTGATTAAAATTATTTTACCGGTTCTTTTGCCAATTCCGTTTAGTTTCTATTTCGATATTTTCGATGGATTGATTCAGGCGTATGTATTTGTATTTTTAACATCATTGTTTATAAAAGAAGCAATGGAATAATCACAAGAAGAAAAGGAGAATTTATTATGTCAACATTAATCGCAATTGGAGCAGGTATTGCAGTTTTAACAGGTATTGGAGCAGGTATCGGTATTGGTATCGCAACATCAAAAGCAGTGGATGCAATCGCAAGACAGCCGGAAGCAGAGAGCAAGATCAGTAAATCACTCTTACTTGGATGTGCCTTAGCCGAAGCAACAGCTATTTACGGTTTCGTTATCGCATTATTAATCATCTTATTCTTAAAATAATTTTTATAGTTCACGTATCAGACAACGGTGTGAATATTAACAAATAATATACAGGAAGGCAGGTTATCAGGATGCTTAGTTTAAGTGTTTCAAACCTTGTTATCACCATTATTAACATATTGGTACTGTATTTGCTGCTGAGAAAGTTTTTGTACAAGCCGGTTATGGGAATCATTGAGAAAAGAGATGAAATGATCAAAACTCAGCTTGAAACTGCAAAAAAGACGGAACAGGATGCTATGCAGTTGAAAGCTCAGTATGAGAATTCGTTGAATGATGCACATGACGAATCTTTGAGAATTGTGGAAAATTCAAAGGCAAGAGCACAGGAAGAATATTCAAGAATTGTCAAAGAGGCAGATGAGCAGGCTGGAAAAATCATTGACAATGCGAGAAAGACTGTGGAATTAGACAGAGAAAAAGCAGTGCGCGGCATGGAAAAAGAAGTTGCCAATCTTGCACTTGTGGCAGTTTCAAAAATGCTTGGAGAGCAGAAAAATGCGGCGGCAAATCAGGCACTATACGGACAATTTTTATCCCAGGTAGGTGAGCAAAATGACGCAAACGGCAATTAATTATGCGAAAGTTCTTTATGAGTTAGGAATTGACAAAACGATCATAGAAGAGACAGAAGAAGCTTTCAAGAAAGTGCCAAAGCTTAGAACCTCCCTGATGAGTCCGATTATTCCAATTCAGGTAAAACACAGCATTATAGAAAAAGTATTTCAAAAGGAAATCAAAAATTTCCTGAAAATTTTATGCGACTACCATAGCGTAGAAGTAATTGAAGATATATTTTCCGCATACAAAGAGTACTATAACGAACAGAACGGAATTTTACCGGCAGTTCTTACGTATGTGGCTTGCCCTAGTGAACAGCAGTTAGAGCAAATGAAAACATTTTTATGTAAAAAGTATCATGTAAAAGAAGTAGAGTGGCAGCTTGAACAGGATGATAAGCTGCTCGGAGGATTTATTTTGCATGTGAAAGACTATGAATATGACTGGAGTCTGCGTGGCCGTATGAACCAGTTAAGATTGATCTGGAGGTGAAAGTGTGAGCTCAATTAGTTCAGAAGAAATTATTTCTATTTTGAAAAGTGAGATAGAAAATTATGAGTTAGAAACAAAAGACCAGGAGGTCGGAACTGTTATCTGGATCAGTGACGGAATTACAACTGTTTACGGAATTGACCATGCAATGTATGGAGAGATTGTTATCTTTGAAACAGGCGTAAAAGGTATGGTTCAGGATATCAGAAGAAATGAGATCGGTGTCATTTTACTTGGAAAAGACACAGGAATCAAAGAAGGTACAAAGGTAACAAGAACAGGAAAGAAAGCCGGAATTCCGGTTGGAGATGCATACTTAGGAAGAGTTGTGGATGCTCTGGGAGCACCAATTGATGGAAAAGGAGATATTCCTTCTGACGGATACCGTCCGATTGAACAAGAGGCACCTGGAATTATTGATCGTAAATCAGTCAGTGTTCCGCTTGAGACAGGAATCTTGGCAATTGACTCTATGTTCCCGATTGGACGCGGACAGAGAGAGTTGATTATCGGTGACAGACAGACAGGTAAGACATCTATTGCAACAGATACGATCATCAACCAAAAAGGAAAAGATGTTATCTGTATTTATGTTGCAATCGGACAGAAAGCATCTACAATTGCAAAAATTGTATCAACTCTTACAAAAAATGATGCCATGGATTATTCGATTGTTGTATCTGCGACAGCGAGTGATTCTGCACCGTTACAATATATTGCACCGTACTCAGCAACAGCGCTTGCAGAGTATTTTATGCACAAAGGGAAAGATGTGCTGATTGTGTACGATGATTTATCAAAACATGCAGTTGCATATCGTGCATTATCGTTGTTATTGGAACGTTCTCCTGGACGTGAGGCATATCCTGGAGATGTATTTTACTTGCATTCAAGATTGTTGGAACGTTCCAGCAGATTGAGTGATGAGCTTGGTGGTGGTTCGATTACCGCACTTCCGATTATTGAGACACAGGCAGGAGACGTTTCTGCGTATATTCCTACTAACGTAATTTCTATTACAGACGGACAGATTTTCCTTGAGAGTGATCTGTTTTTTGCAGGTATGAGACCGGCGGTCAATGTAGGTCTTTCTGTATCGCGTGTAGGTGGAGCAGCACAGACAAAGGCAATGAAAAAAGTTGCCGGAAGTATCCGTATCGACCTTGCACAGTTCCGTGAGATGGAAGTGTTTACACAGTTTAGTTCGGATTTGGATGCAGCAACAAAAGAGCAGTTACAATATGGTAAAGGTTTGATGGAACTGTTAAAACAACCACTGTGCCATCCAATGAGTTTACATGAACAGGTTATCACGTTGTGCGTGGCAACACATAAAGTATTAGTTGATGTAGAGATTTCAAAAATCAAAGATTTCCAGAAGGATATGCTGAATTTCTTTGAAATAGAACATGCAGAGATTGTAAATGAAATTGAAGAAAAGAAAGTATTGTCCGACGAATTAATTGATAAAATTGTAGAGTTAGCAAAAGAATTCAAGAGCAGGTGTTAGTATGGCAAATACAAGAGAGCTGCAAAGCAGAATGAAAAGTATAAAAGATACGATGAAGATCACGAGTGCTATGCATATGATTGCCTCTTCTAATTTACAGAAAGCGAAAAAGAATTTGGAAGAGACAGAGCCGTATTTTTATACATTGCAAATCATGATTGCCGGTATTCTTGGACATATGCAGGGTGGGATCGAACATCAGTATTTTGATGAGCGCCCGGAGATAAAAGAAGCTGACAGAAAGAAAGGCTATATTGTGGTAACGGCAGATAAAGGTCTTGCAGGAGGATATAACCATAATGTTATCAAGCTGGCTCAGGAGTTTTTGGATAAGCCGGGACATAATGAGTTGTTTGTGCTGGGACAGCTTGGAAGAAGTTATTTTCAAAAGAAAAATGTGGATGTAGATACTTCTTTTAAATACACAGTGCAAAAGCCAACGATGCACCGCGCAAGAGTGATTGCTGAGAAGATGTTAGATTTATTCAATCGAAAAGAATTGGATGAGGTGCATATTATTTATACGAGAATGGAGAATGCCGTGGAGATGGTGGCTGAGACAAAGCAGCTGCTTCCACTTCAGTCAGGAGCATTTTGTGAGGTCCCGGCGGGAATTCAGCTGGATGAGATTCCGATGCTTCCGACACCAAAGGATGTATTGGATTGTATCATTCCGAATTATGTGACTGGATTTATTTACGGATCACTTGTTGAGTCGTTCTGTAGTGAACAGAATTCAAGAATGATGGCAATGGATGGTGCCACAAAGAGTGCAAAAGAAATTTTGCGTAATCTGAATATCGAATTTAACCGAGTGAGACAGGCTGCCATTACGCAGGAGATCACAGAGGTAATCAGTGGTGCAAAAGCACAGAAAAAGAAGAAAGCAAAATAACAGAAGGGAGGTTGCAAACGCATGAATAAAGGGAAAATCGTACAGGTTATGGGACCTGTCGTTGACGTGGAATTTGAAAATAATGATATTCCATATATCAAAGATGCGTTGGAAGTAGATAACAATGGGAAACGCTGCGTGATGGAAGTTGCACAGCACATTGGAAATAATACAGTACGTTGTATCATGCTGAATGCCAGTGAAGGATTGAGCAGAGATATGGAAGTAACTGCAACCGGATCAGGGATTAAAGTACCTGTAGGAGATAAGACATTGGGGCGTTTATTTAACGTTCTTGGAGATACAATTGATGGCGGTGAGTCTTTGGAGAATGAAGAGCATTGGGTAATTCACAGAGATGCTCCTACATTTGAAGAACAAAGTCCTGTAGTAGAAATTTTGGAGACAGGTATCAAAGTTATCGATCTTTTGGCTCCATATGCAAAAGGTGGTAAGATCGGTCTGTTCGGTGGTGCCGGTGTAGGTAAGACCGTGTTGATTCAGGAATTGATTCGTAATATCGCAACAGAGCATGGAGGATATTCTATCTTTACCGGAGTAGGAGAACGTTCCAGAGAAGGAAATGACTTGTGGTCGGAGATGAAAGAGTCAGGGGTTCTTGACAAGACTGCTTTGGTGTTCGGTCAGATGAACGAGCCGCCAGGAGCACGTATGCGTGTTGCTGAGACAGGACTTACCATGGCAGAATATTTCCGTGATGAACAACATCAGAATGTATTGTTGTTTATTGATAATATTTTCCGTTTCGTACAAGCTGGTTCAGAAGTTTCCGCGCTTCTTGGACGTATGCCTTCAGCAGTAGGATATCAGCCAACTCTTGCAAATGAAGTCGGTGAACTGCAGGAGAGAATCGCGTCTACAAAAAATGGTTCTGTAACATCTGTACAGGCTGTTTATGTGCCGGCTGATGACTTGACTGACCCGGCTCCGGCGACAACATTTGCCCACTTGGATGCGACAACTGTATTGTCAAGAAAGATTGTAGAACAGGGAATTTACCCGGCGGTAGATCCGCTTGAATCAAACTCTCGTATTCTAGAAGCAGATGTTGTGGGAGAAGAACACTATGAAGTAGCAAGAAATGTACAGGCTATCTTGCAGAAATATAAAGAACTTCAGGATATCATTTCTATCTTAGGTATGGAAGAGTTATCAGAAGAAGATAAGACAACTGTTTACCGGGCAAGAAAGGTACAGAGATTTTTATCCCAGCCATTCTTTGTAGCGGAAAACTTTACAGGAATTCCGGGAAGATATGTTCCATTAAAAGAGACAATCCGCGGATTTAAAGCAATCATTGATGGTGAGATGGATCAGTATCCGGAAGCTGCATTTTTTAATGTCGGTACAATTGATGATGTGATTGAAAAAGCAAAGTCAATGGAACATTAAAAGGAGCTGAGTGTTATGGAAACTACATTTAGTATCAGATTAATTGCCAGTGACCATCTCTTTTATGATGGTCCGTGTACCGGAGTGATTATTCCGGCACTGGATGGACAGCGGGAAGTGCTGGCACATCATGAGAGCGTGATCATGGCAATTGATTGCGGAGAATTGAAGATTAAGATGCCAGATGGGACATGGCAGATTGCGATTGTCGGAAGCGGATTTGCACGAGTATCTCACGGACGAGTTTATGTGCTTGTAGATACAGCAGAACGTCCGGAAGAGATTGACGTAAAAAGAGCACAGGAAGCAAAAGAGCGTGCAGAAGAACAACTCAGACAGAAACAAAGCATACAGGAATACCATATTTCTTCTGCATCCTTGGCACGTGCAATGTCAAGATTGAGCGCATCCGGTAAGAACGGGAATATAAATTTATAACAATTGGGGACGTAGTAAAATTGAATTTTACTACGTCCCTTTTTTGCACTTTGCCCTGTCCCTTTTTGAGATTTACTACGTCCCCAATTAATATTCATCCACGCAAATTGGTCCGGCTAATTCTTCTCGTGAGACATACAGGCTCATATCTTCGTGAATATCCAGGCACCATTTCACGAGCGTCAGACATCGGTGTTCAATTTCGATACAGGTGATACACCGTGGATGCACGCAGCTGCCGGTATTAAAATAAGGGGAATCTTTTGTGCCGAGCATCGGGCGGTGGGTATGTCCTGTAATGAGGATATGATTTTCATTTTTTGCCCATCGGGTAAGTCGTTCTTCGATTTTCTGCTTTTTTGTGTGATTGCGTGCGGCACTGGTTGGATTGGAAAAACCGATTTGTTCCAGTGGACCCCAGACATAACGTACAAGAAAACGAGCTGTTTTCCAAAGGGTGCTGTTAAAAAAATCAGCTTGGTGTCCGTGAGTGAGATAAATGTCTTTTTTATGATTTTTATCCCAAAGAATAATCCCAGATTGAAACGTAATACCTGGAAATAACGGAAGGTAACATTGGGTTGCATCGCAATAATAAGCCTTACATTTCAAGGTGGCAAAAGAGGAATTCTGTTTTACAATATCGTGGTTGCCGTAGAGCAAATACAGCCGTTTTTGATAGTAGAACTGGGACAGAAGCCAAAAAACATTGCTGTGTATTTCAAGAATCCGGTCAAAGGATCGGTTTTCCCAAAGCTCATCCCCATCCCCCAATTCAATATAGGTAAAATTATTTTGGTAATAGTGTTGTAAGGCTGCAAAATATAAATGCTGGTTTTTTAGAAAATTATCATTGGAAGTGCCAACTCCCCGATGGCAGTCACTGAACAGAACATACTTAGAATTGTCACTGAGAGGGAGCTTTAATGCCCCCTCAAATGCTTTTGAAATTCTTGTTTCATATCCCATAATTATTGCCTCCTACAGCCACAACGGCGAATATATTTTCGTTTGTAGCCACGAACATACATTGTCTTTCGAAATGCAAACGGAAGAAAATAGTAAAGATAGAGAAGCCGATCTAAAGAAAGACAAAATGGTCGAGTAGCAAAT
>ENA-OQCW01000669-OQCW01000669.1-human-gut-metagenome-genome-assembly--contig:-NODE-669-length-17814-cov-3.937977_pt1 | contig 17814 bp, 21 predicted proteins | sample MGYA00242767_ERZ504593 | MGnify/ENA primary metagenome ERZ504593 (study PRJEB26092, sample SAMD00036307) | human gut metagenome | host: Homo sapiens | study: EMG produced TPA metagenomics assembly of... | reverse complement strand
ACAACCCACTTTCTTTAACCGTTATTTCACTATCGCCCGGAGATATCTTAAAATAAGTATCGTCCCACGAAACGCTATTTCCAATATCCTGATAATTTGTCGTTAATGTCCAAGATGACTTGTAATTTCCCGAGTAAGCAGTAGCTCCTGTTCTTTGCACGTGGTTCTGTACTCTTGCACTTAAAGCGTCTATCTGGTTTTGCAGTTTTTCATTTATTTTAAGCAATTCGCTCACAGTTTCTTCGGTGCTTTTCCCTACAGTAAACATCTGCTCTACTTTCACAATACTCAGGTTCTCAATCTTAACTCTCCACAAAGGATAATCTCTCTGTTTGTCACCATTGTATAAATCACCTTTTACATAAGTCGGGTCTTTTGCTGTTATCCCGGATGTCCCCTGTATAACGACTAACTTATAAGAGTCTGCACCCCCACTTGCACCTGCTATAAAACGTGCAGCAATAATATCATTCCGCTTCTGACCGCTGACTCCATTGTTGATAGTCATGTCTTCATAGTCACCTTTGATTATCCTTCCGGCATGTCCTCCAACAAGAACTATCCCATCTGAAATACGTACTTTATTATTACTTATCACCGTTGCTTTTAATTTGTTTCCAAGGTTTAATACACTGTCCTGTGCCAGCATCCCGGCATAAAGTGCCGCATCATCTTCCGCTAAAATATGTGCTTCACTTTCCGGTGATGTATTAATTGTAAGCGGTTTAAATCCCATATCATTTCGCTCCTTTCAGTTTGTATTCCACATCTATTTCATTGTTCTTTACTGTTAAAATCTTTCCAATCACTGGCTGTTGTATAGACATTCCAGTTACCCTGTCTCTACCGCCTACAATATCGCCAATATCCACATCTACATTGTTAATGTGCGCTTCCATCCCTCTGTAATTTCTCAGGCTTTCCAACTGCTTTATTCCATCTTTTTTAAGCTGTTCCAAATCCTCCATAGATGCGTAGGAATACAATGCTTCACGTTCCTCAAGACCTGTATAATACTGTGTTTCTCCAATACTTCCATCTTTCTGTACATACAGGTGCAAGATTTGTCTTTCTATTCCTTCCCCTTCCCCGGCACAGATTAGGTGATTAATTCCCCTACGGTAATCCTCCGTGGTAAAGGTCAGTCTTCCATCCTGACTGTATTCCAAATATTCCGACCAGTCTGTTACTGGTACGGCACTTAGAAGTACAGCACTGTCTAAAAGTCCCGGTGTACCCTGCTTATAGGAAATTTTTAATCTTGCCTGTTTGCTTGCAAGCATCTTTTCCAGCCCACCCAGAACTGTGCAATATCTATCAAACTGGTAATTTTTAAATTCAATACCACTGGCTTCTGTTTCTACAACAAAAAGAGAGTCAAATCGACTCCCAATGATACCCTTTATAATTTTATTCGCATCACCAGACACCACAAGGTGTGTTTGATTATCTGGTGGCTGTATAATTTTCTGATTTAGTAGTCCTCTCCATGTATAGCCAAGCCATGTAACCGTCCCCTGTCCGGTAGAAGTCTTCCTCTCTTCCAGTAGTCCCCCATACTCTGTATTTGGAATAAAAATCCGATAACCCCAGTTATAAACTTCTTCCTTCCACGTATCTGCGCTTAGTTCCAATTCAAAGTCATTGTTTTCACCCAACTCTATATCTATGTGATTTGCTTCCTTGATATATCCCAGTTCTTCCCCTTTTTCATTTGCTACAATAAATTTTAAAGGAAAGAGCTGTTCCTCTTTTATCAGTAACAAGTCATCTTTTATTTCTGCATCAGAAATTGTCTTTGTAAATGCATTCCCTTTGCTATCTGTAATACAGAGCATAATCGGACAATAATTGCTTTCTTCGCCTACTTTAAACTTTTTAATTGATTCTATTTTCGCCGTATAAAATCCAGTTTTATTATCTTTCTCCAAAGGATATGTAGCATCTTCACAGATAGCTTCCACACTTACGACCATTTTGGTTCGCTCCTTTCTTCAAATAAGATCAGGTCAAAATCAAACTTTCCATCCCAAAAAATATTCTGCTTTCCTGTCTGGATCGGCTGAAATACGGTACTAGCAAAAGAACGGTAATGGAACATATTTACTCGGTTTCCTGAATTCATAACCTTAGTCACAGTCTCCGCTGCACTGTCTATTTCCAAACGCTCATCAGCTTCTAAAATTGCATCTACATGATATTCATGCCCTCCAACATAAACAGACGGCTTGACACATGGTCCATAGATATTCATGTGGAAATTACATTCTGCATAGTGTTCATTAGTAATATATGTGTTATTCAGTCCGTTTGCATATCGGTAAGCATATTTATTAGCATATCTCTTATTATTTGTAGATGTTATTTTACTGGCTTTGAAATAAAAAGGATGTTCTTTTATCCAGTATGGATTATCCGTCACAAACTTTAACTTATGTTCTGAATATGCGGCATCTATCAAATAATTACTCTTAATATTTTCATATAAATAGCCTTGCATATAATATCCGTTTATTGCAATTTTTCCGGGCTGCAATGCAAAAATATCTCTATCTGCAAATTCTGTTATTTTATTTTTTAATTCCACTGCCCTTTCTTGTGTGTCTGCTTTAATTATAATAGGGATAGACTTTTCAACTATCCCCTTATTAAAAGCAACTATTTTTCCATTTTTAGAAGTATATTGATTTGAAAAATTACGCAAATCATTTTCATTTGCATATAATCCCTCAGAACCCAAGTACAGAGCTTCGCCATTATGATTATAGTATATTATTTTTTCAAGCATATTTTCTCACCACTCTTGCCACTTCTCGGTCATTTATACTGATAGACACATAGTTTACTAAAATATCCACTAACATCTCTTTTAATCCACCTTCTGATAACCAATTTAGGATGCCTTGTAAGAGCAACTCAGTCTTTCTATCACTTAATTGCCCTTCTGTGACTGCCTGTCTAATCATATTCAGCATGGTTTCCTTACCAATCATCAGTTCGTCACCTGCTTCACCTGCACCTTTCGCTTGACCTGTTGCCGGATTCATGCTGAAAATAGTAGGCTTAGTGAACATTACAGGGTTGTCCATAGCTTTTTTATACCAAGACACACTAAAATGTGGTATCTGTGGTGGATTCAAACTGAATTTTCCTGATATGCTAAAATGCGGTAACTTAATTTTGGGCAAACTCCAACTAAAATTGAAGAAGCCTTTAATGGTGTTGATTGCATTTCTGACAATATTTTTTGCACCCTCAAGAATAGAACTGAATTTATTCTTGATATTGGTTAAAATATTACCAACTGTTGAAAGTGCATTTGATAACCCTTCTGAAAATTTGGATTTGATTTCTGCAATTTTTGAAGATACCGCTTCTTTTGCTTCTGACATTTTTGACTTAAATTTGTTTGCTATTTGTGACAATTTTCCATTTGTCAAATTGTCAATGAAAGTGTATCCTGCTGAATAATAACCTTTCACACCTTCCATAGCAGCAGAAGCAATACCCTTGATACCTCCACCATGTTCATTATAGGCATCCTTCATATTTTGAAGTTTTTGAAAAACCGTGTCTTTAGCTGCTTGCATGATTGTTCCCATACGTTCTTTCATCTCTGAAAATTTTTGGGATGCGGCTTCTTTCATTTCCGAAAATTTTGTTGATGCTTTTTCTTTCAAATCGCTGAAAAATCCACCAATTTTGTTTACAGTGTTTCCGATAGATTCACCTAATCCGGAAAAGAAATTTTTGATTCCCTCAATCGCATTACTGAAAAAATTCTTGATAGCTTCCCAAATTTCAATAACTTTATTTCTAAAATCTTCGTTAGTGTTCCACAACGTAATAATTGCAACTACTAATCCGGCAATCAAACTGACTATTAGTACAATGGGGTTTGCATTTAAGGCAGCATTTAACAACCATTGTGCTATTGTAGCACCTTCGTTTGCTGTCTTGTATGCAGTCCACGCTGTTGTTACTGCACTAATCAGACTAGAAATAGCCATTGCCGCTTTTAATGTCACAAATCCAGTAACTACCCCTGCAATCAAAGGTGACCAATCTTTAAATGTTTGAATAATTGTAGGCATCTTTTCAGATAACCCTTGTACTGCTTCTGATGCTTTTTTGACAGCTTCAACGGCAAGCGGTAATACTTTCTGACCAAGGACTGACTGAAAATCTGTCCACGCTTGTTTCAAGTTTCCTGTTTGGTTTGTCCAAGTATCAGATTCACGTGCAGCCTGTCCTAATGCCCCGGATGCCTTATTTGCATCTTCTACCATTTGCAGTAACGTCAACTGCTTTTGGGCTTCTGATAAGTCCTTGAAAGATTTACCATATAGTCTATTGGCTGCTTCATTTCTCGTTACTTCGGTACAGGAAAGTCCAAGAGCTGAATCATTTTCATAATTCCCTTTCAAGAAAGACTGTAAAGACTCTGTAGTATCTTCAAGTGTCCTGTCATAAAATGCTGCACTATCCGCAACTGCCACCATAGCACGATCAGCAAGACCTAGTGCGTTTGATGTGTCCATTCCTGTTGTTTTTGCAAAGGCAGCTATTTGTGTATAACTGCCTTTCATTCTGTTCACTTGAATACCAGTATTGTCGGCAATTCCTGTCAGGGACTTTTTCGCCTGACCTTCCATATCACCAAACACCTGTGAAAACTGTGAAGATGCTGCATTTGCATCAGCGGCAGCATTGATACAATTTAGACCAAAATCTTTGATTTTATCTACTGCAAAAGCAGTAGCAACAACACCGCCTATTTTCTTAAATGCACTACTAATTTTGCTTTCTGATTCTTTTGCGCGGTCTGTTGTATCATCAATCTGTTCATTCGCATCCGCATTTTGTATTGCGATTGTACCGAACAGTTTAAATAATTCCATTCAATTTATTCACTCCTTCCGTTATTCAGGAATGAATGTGTTCATCATATTCCAAGATTCATTTACTGTTGTTTCAAGTTCTTTCTTAGAAATAGGTTGTTGTGGTTTTACAGACTCTTTAAAGTCTGTAAATGATTTATCAAATACTTTTGCAAGGAAATATTCCCATTCACGTTCTTCTTCGGTTACATCCCAAAGCATATTTACAAATTCAGATAATTCATCATTCCCCACAACTTGATCAAGCAATAAAAAAGGACTGGCATATCTATGAAATACCAAGTCCATAAACTTTAAATCTCCTATTTGACTAATCTTGAAACAGCCTTCATAAAACCCACAAATTCTTTTCTTTTGAATACATCAACAACCAATTCAAAGAACACATCCATAGGCAGCATTGCAACTTCATCTTTTGTTCTTCCGATCAGTCCGGCAATAAAGGCAAATACTTCTTCTCCTGCATCCGGCAAATGCTCAAGAATAATGTCTACAATTTTAAGAACAACGCTGACACCAACAATTTCAGCTAAATCTTCCATACTTTTTTCTTCACCGTTTTCTGAAAAAGTATCTGTAATTGCTTTGATTTCTTCCGGCTCAAAACATTTACCAAAATCTTTCAGTCCGATCTTACGAATAATTTTCGTCATAGGGAAAATATCCCTTGCGTTTAACGGTCTGATTTCATACATTTTAGGTTCAGCCTGTTCAATCGGTTTTGTTTCCTGTGTTGGTACCGCCTGTACAATCGGTGACGCATAAGCACCTACACCAAACTGTTCAACTGCCTGTGCTGCTGTAACATTTCCCTGATTCATCATTCCATTCATTGCTTCATTCATGCTCATAGTCCAAAATCCTCACTTTCTTATTTGCTTCTTTTTCTTCTTCCTGTTGCTTTCGATTCTTCTACTGTTTCCTCAATAGGTTCACTCTGTTCAGTAGGTTCATTGTCAACTGAAACTTCTTCAACAGGTTCTTTTTCCTGTTCTGCTTCGGTAATCTCAATCAGACCGCCAACCCTCACGATTTCATTTACACGTTTTACTGGCAAATCCAATTTGTCACCGATTCTGTACAGTTCTTTTGTGTATCTGTCTGTAAACTCATGAATTACTTTTACTTTCAAAGTCAATAACCCCTTTCTTATGCGGATGGTGTTGGATAATAAATCTTATACGGTAATGTGGTCAAATCTCCACCGATTTTTTGGCTACATCTGAACGTGTATTTACCAACACCTGCTTCTTTGTTTTTACCTTCAATAGATAATCCACTTGTACAAAGTGCATTGTCCATAATTACAATAATCGGTCTACCTGTGAGAGTCTTACCTACAAATGCAATATTATCCCAATAATCCCCTTTTTCAATGTTTGGTTTGGATGTAATCACACTATACCCTTCAATGTCACTCTCAGCAGATTTACCAATTACAGATGCTTTGATGATATCCGGGGTTAATTCCACAAAGTTGATTTCCATATTTGCAGTTTCACCCTGTTTTACATCTAATTCAGCAACAGCCACTAAAGCACCGTCTACTTCCACCTGTGCAACTTCCGGCACGATCTCAAACTTAGAACCGCCACTTGTCGCACCAACAAGAGATTCTGCAAAGTTCCATTTTTTTGTTCCGGCACTATCAAACGTCAAACCCTTATGAATTGTACCTGCACCAAAAGGGATATTACCCGGTGTTTTCTCTGTAACACCACTTGACTTAAATTCTGCCCCTAATGCTTCTGCCATTTTTATACCACCTTCCATAATTTTATATCTAAGTTAATTTGTATCTTATAAAGTTCAGCTTCTCCCGTAGGCACATAAAAAGCTGCGCTATAAAAAATTGCAACAACTGAACCACTATTCAGCGTTGCAATTTTTCCAGTCACCGGGTGAAACTCTTTTTCAATTTTTCCCCTCATTCTTTCTAAATTTAACCGGGCATCTTTCCCCCGGCAGAATCCAGTCAAAATGAAAGTCTTTTCTTCTTCATTGTTTTCTAAAATCGGTTCAAACTCATTGTATTCCCCAACAAAATAAGGGTAGGTAATAGCTTGCGTCCATTCTAAAAATTCATAAGGCACACCAATTTTTTTCCTAATTCTGTACTCATAAAATTTAAAACTTCTTCCATTACCTACCCCCTATCTTGCTTCTTAATATATCAGCATATCTTTTTATCAGTTTATTTTTTAATGCAGTAAAGGCATTATGCATCGGTCTATTTGGTTTCTTACCTTTCGTGAAATTAAAATTTCTACCCCTTTGGTGCTTGATACACCCAACCGCCTTTCCTACCATCACCATGTAACGCATATTCACCTGTTCCAAATTCTTCCCAAATAGCATTTTCAAGGTTACTTCCAACTTGTCCATACTGTTCACCTGCCATAAAACTGCCACTAATGTTGTATTCATAAGAGCCTTTAGTTTGACCAGTATCAACCCTTGAATTTCTTCTTGTTCTTGCTTGCAACTCTCCACACGCTTCATGTAAGAACGCTTCACCTGCATCAAATAGTGCTTCTTTTACTTTTAATCTGTTATCCTCAAATTCCAATGACATATTACTGACCTCCTATAAATCTGAGATAGATTTCAAGATGTTCATTCATGTTCATTGGATTGTCAATCAACAGTATTTCGTATACTGCACCCTGAATTACCATTCTTGCATTTTCAGATGTTGCATCAACAACGGTTTCCTGTTCATCTTTGTTGATGACTCCTGTAAGGAAACTAAATGGATTCCACACCCATTTCGTTGACAGGGATTTAAGGCTTGTAAAATCACATAAGAAAATATGTGTACTTTCCTGAACCTTTGCACTAAAAACATTGTGCTTTGAATCACCTGTTGATAAATCTAACCATCCTTTTAAAGATGTACAATCTACCCATTCGATTTCATAAGCACCTATGCTATTTTTAGCCCCTTTGTCCTTTACCTGTAATAATGCATGAATATTACCGCCAATGCCCATATAACTAAAATCTAGCCTTTATATAAGGCTTTAAGAAACCAAGTAGGGTAACAGGATAGCCCATAACCTGATTATTCGCATCTTGATCAAAATATGTTACACTGTGCCTTGATAATGTTTCTGACTTAATACCTGTCTTTGGTCTGTTTTTACATCCCATTTCAACAGTTCCAAAAGTCCGGCTTTTATGTCTGCCGGATATTCAACCTTTGTGACTAAATTTTCAGGGTACTTATACAAATCTACATCTACCCTAATGAAACGGTCTGTAATTTCTGTAATGGTATACAGTCCATCATTCACTTTTGACTGTGAAATCTGAACTGTATCACCCACTTTCAAAAAATCAGATGTTCCAAACAATCTGTTTCCCAAACTATTTGTCACAAACCGCACAAAACGATTTTGAAAATTGTTGTTAGTGTACACTCTGATCATTAATTCGGCAGCGTTCAGTTTGTCAGCAATAGCAGATTCAGTCTGTCCAAAAAATTCAGGCAGTTTCATTACTTCATCAACTGCAATAATCATCAGATCACCGTACCTTTCTTCATGCCAATACTGCACCGACTTTAGACTTAATCAGACCCATTTTTACATTCTTAGAGTTGAACTTTAACGCATAGTTGGAAGATGTACCCAGTTCTGTAAATGTGGGGGATTCTTTCTCAATATTATCAACTGCCAAAGAAAGACCATTTGGATGTAGCACTTTACCCTGTTTGGTATAGAACTTGTCAATACCTGCTGCTGTTTCCGGATCATAATTTGTAGTGTACTGCTTTTCATAGTTTTTCTTATCACAAGATAAAAAAGCACCTTCACCGAACAGAAATGTACTGTAAACAGCGTTTGTACCTGTAAGTCCATTTGACGTATATCTGTCAGTTACAAGAACATGTTTTCCTGCAATAGTTGGTAATGTAACTTCTTTCTTAATAACTTCCCCAATAACATATTTATCAAAGTCAACCATACCCATTTTCTGATATTCTTTGTAAATCATGGAATGCATTACCATCAAACCAAGACCATCTGCCATATCACCAAGTGCTGCCTGTCCAATATCATAAACACTACCAGCATCAATAGCTTTTTCACCCAAATCTAAAACGTGTTCTTTTAATGCAGTAACCTCAAGTACAGCTTTTGCAATATTCATCATTTCATTTTCCCAAACTTGCTGATAATATCCTGCAATTTTATTTTTAATTTGTGTCATAGGGTCTGCACCTGTCAACTCTTTTGTAAAGTCCTTTGCCTTAAATGCTTTCATTCTCTGAATCATCATACAGGTCTGCTTGTTTCCTGAAATTTCAACAGGTGTATTATTTGTTTCACCATCATTGTTAAGTGCTTCCATACCACTTTCATTTGCATCCAATGGTTTGTAGATTGGGATAGTAGCAACATTACCCTTTTCACCAATCAAATCCATAATTGAGTTATCCTGCTGCACAATACCGGATGCAAGAATCGGATTTTTCCAGTAATCCTCTTCTTGCATCATCCCTGTAAACACTTCTTCATCAAATTCAAATCCACCAAAATTTCCTGTTCTTGGCATAATTCTTTCACCTTTTTAACCTTTCTTAATGTGTATTTAATTGCTTAAACAGTTCTGGGTTTTCCTGTTTCAGTTTCATTCTTTCGTTGTAACCCATTTTTAAGAACTGCTCTTTTGTGACGGTCTTGTCTTTACCACCTGTCGGTAAGTTATTTTCAAGAATCCGTCTATTACCATTCTGCTGCTGATTACTGCCGGATGCTTCAAACATGGCAGGATGCTGTGTTTTTAATCCTGAAATAAGGTCATCTTCACCCTTGATTTTTCCATCATCACCAAGTTTTACTTCACCCTTTTCTTTTGCTTTGAAAACCAAATAGTCAACATCAACTGCCCCGGCAGCCACCAAAGCAAATTTCAATGCGTTTTCTGTTTTCAGGTCAGCATTTTCCTGTTTTAATGTTTCAATCTCTGACTCATAATCAGTAATTTTCTGCTGTAAGTCTTCATCTTTCCCGGTTGATCTCTTTAATTCTTCAATCAGTTTGTTTGCCTTAATCAGTTCAGCATCTTTCCCGGATAAATCCGTTTCAAGGCTTGTGTACTTATCCTTACTCACATAAGCACCATCTGTCAGATTTGCTAACTTAATCTGTTTGTCTTTGTTGTCCGGATTTTCATTGTACGCATTGATAAGCTGTTCAAACTCTGTATATTTATCACCTAAGATTGCTTTTAAAAAATTCCATGTTTTTCTTCCTTTCTTTTCTGTTACGTTTTTATATGTGGTGTCACCACGAACAGACAACAGTTTATATCCCATGTTGCAAGGGTTATTTCAGCATCAGTTTAAACGTCATAAGCCTTTTTCGGACAAAATAAAAGCACCCTTTTCAGGATGCTTTAAAAACACTATTTAACCCATAGATGGGAGATAAATCGGATCACCTTAACCTTTCTTTACAGATTTATGTTTCATGTGTCACTTATCCCCCTTTCATAACTCATATAATCGTCATATAGACAATAAAAAAGCACTAATGATATTTTTAATCACTAATGCTCTTAATACATTATATCGTCAAGCAACAAATACCCAAGTTCGTACACATCTTTGTTTGCTTCGATACATTCATCAATCATTTCAATGATTTCTACATCTTCCATACTTTCAGCTAATGGAATTGTTGGAAAATCACTATTGAATTTTTTCTTATATGCGTCATACGCTTTCTGTAATTTCTCATTCATACTATATTACCTCTCTTAAAATATCAATCAAAGCTTTATAGCTGTTAGGTAAATACTTTTTCACATATTCAAGTTCAAAACCACCATTTATTTCAGCACTCATTATATTAGCCCACATTTCGGACGCAGCTTCATATATTCTACATTCAAAAGCTGTTTTACTTAAATTACTAGCATCAATCCCAAGTTCTTTATATGCTTCCTGTATTCCCCTATGATCTTTCAACTGTTTTGCGTGGTTATACTTACGATTATAGTATTTATCACCATGTCCCCAACCTATACGCTCTGCAAGAAGTCCATCAATAGCATCTTGAACACCTGCACTAGCGTCATGATCTCTCATGTCTTTTTTATCAACATCTGTAAGGGTTTCTTTTAACATTTGTCTGTCTTTCCTAACTGCCGCAAGAAATTCATCTGATGAACTTGCCACTTCGCTGAATAATATTTTTTGGTATTTGGTTTTACTGTGTATTAGTTCTATTTCTTTAAAATGTAGTCCATTATATTCAGCTTTTGCGTCAAAATAATGACCATATTCATGCGCCAATGTACTGTATTTGCTTTTTCCATTATCTATATATCGTTGTAATGGATACGAAAATACAATATTGTTACCACTTGGTGAATAATATCCACTTTTTCCTTTTGTAATATCACTAACTAAATCTGCATACTTTGTGTATAATTTCTGAATTGATGTATTCCTGTGTTCAGTTAAAAGTTTCATGTATTCATCATATTCTGAACCCGTCATTGCATTTTTTAATTTTATGGTATGATGCAATACATCATATTCTTTCACATTCATTGTATCAGCCTTTTCAGGTAACTTCAAATACTTCTGCTTAAATTCTTCAAAGTCTTTGGTCTTATCCAGTCCAAAGTATGCAGCACGTTCTTTCAGTTCATCAAGTTCATCTTCATCCAAAGCCCATCTTGCACGTTGCAACAGGCAGCACCGACAGTTACAATCTTCTTTTGGTTTCCCAAAATGTCCCGGTGCAGATGCAGTCATTCCTTCAATTTCAAAATCTTCATCCAGTTCCCTGATCTGACCATCCAACATCTTATGATGTGGTCTAGTTCTGTTATCAAGTGTACTATCCCACTGTTTTACAATATCCGCACCTTTTTCTTTTGCTCTATACTGTGCATCAAGAATAGAACTCTGTTGCACCCGGTGTCCTTCTGTTCTTGCAATACGAATTGCATTATTGATAGAAGTATTAAAAGGGCTGTTCATTCCCTTTGAAATCTTCCCTGCTATTTCATTCCAAGTAGAACCATTTGCAATTCCGCGTGAAAGTTCAGCTCTAATTGAACGCTTTAAATAACTTACATCCTCACCTAACCGGGCATACAGCCCTTTTGATAATTTACTATCTATCTGCAAGGCTTTTACAACCTGTTCCTGATTAACAGGAACAATTAAGGGTATTCCTTGCTTTGTTAAATCATACATTACACCAATATATCCATTGTGATAGGATTTTTGCAAATAATCCGCAATAGAAGTAAATTCTTCTGATTGCAGATTATCAAGAATACCTTCGAGCTGTTTCTTTAATGCTTCCTGATACTGTTTCTGATAGATGATGCTTTGCAGATTTTCAAAATCAGTTCTACTTGAAAGTTCCCTGATTTTATTTTCGCAATCTTTCCGGGCTTGTGCATAAACTCTTTTCAGTAGTTCAATGGTGTGCTTTTCATCATTCAACTGCGATTGGATTACTGCTTTTTGTGCTTTATTCAATCACACCACCACTTTCACTCTCACTCTCAGTAACTACTTCGTTCAGCATATCCTGAACCCCTTGAATTTCTAGTTCTTCATCTGTAGGTAACTTATCTTTGATTTCTTCATAGTCAATATCCAATACTTCACAAATGTACTGAATAATCAAATCATTGCCAAAGATATTAGCTAATCCTAGCAACGTATTTATTTCAACATTTTTTCTGTTGGCATCTGTCAGTTCATTCTGTTTATTTTCCTGTTCATTACTCATTACTTCATGTGTGAACTCAAAATAAACATCTGTAATTTGATAATCTGTACCATTCTGCTGATTGATTTCATCAATGCAGACTGTCACAATCTTACGCAAGAATCGTTTGATATTTCTTTCAAGATGCTTACATCTAAGATCAAGTAAAGAATATGCAGCTTTAATTGCAATATTGGTTGTTGCGGAAGTATCTTTTAGACCTGACATATTCAATCCCATACCAAAACGATATATGTTTTTTTCATCCAGTTCCATTTTTACCTTCCGGGCTTCATAAGGTACATCAATCGTATGTACTTCAATCCCACCTTCTGCACCAACACCTACAATCTTCTTTGTTTTCAAGTTCTGCTGCAATTCGTCAAGATTATCCCCTTCAAACCCTTTGACTGCATAAAGTGGATGGTCAAAGTCAATCAGGTTATTGGAAAGACTACTTGCCATCAAATCATAATCATCAATCAGGTCCTTGATTGGTTTCAAATTTGACAACTGTTTTTTTATTATTATCTAACCTGAAAAAAGGAAGAAAACCAAAGGAATCAATGTAAGTCTGATCTGACTTATCCCCATCAACTTTATACAAAATATGTGGTCGTGGGTTCACTCTAATACTGGTGTCTTTTTCAATTTCTCCCTGATCAGATTGAACATAATAATAAACCTGTTCATCATCCCAATCCATGATTTTCTTCTGTTGATGACCTTCCTTGTCTACTCTGTCAACATACCAATACAATACGTGGTCTTTATTATCAGATGCAAACCGGGCTTCTACTTCTACAACACCAATACTGTCTGCACACGTAAATTTCAATTTGTCGGATGCGTCTTTCATTGCATACATATAAGCAAATCCCTTTGTCTGACAGTCTGTAATGACACACGATAATTCATCAATGAAATCATCATTGTTATTGAACCTTGCGTCAAGTTCAGTCTGTAATTCAGGCTTATCAGAGAAAATAAAACCATCATTACCTGAAAGGGTGTATTGTGTTCCCTGCTCTGTTAATTCTTTGAAGAAGGGATGGGCTATTTTCACATTTGCCCTTGCTTTATCTTCCACAAGCTGACCATCTGAATTGTAATAGAATAACCGTAACTGCTTAATATCATGGTCACCATCAAAATACCTTTCACCCATCTTGGCAAAATGCTTTTTACTTGATGCTGCATCTTCATCAATAAACAGTTTAATTTCTTCTGTTGTCAACACGGTTAATCACCCCTTCCATAATCTCATCAGCAAGTGCAATGATTTCATCACCGTGTACACCGAAAAAGTCACACATCTGTTCTTCACCTTCTACCTTATTGGCATAAGAGAATTGAAAAGCGTGTACTAATTCATGAATAATGGTAGACCTTGCTACTGATTTTGATAGTCCTAATCTGATATTGATAATCAGGTGCTCATACTCACATAACCCAAGATTGATAGAATTTTCATCAGGGGTCATCTTTTTTTTCTTTCCATCTGTCAATTTCACATTCCAAGTGTCATTGTGTATCTTAATTTTCATAACTTCTATGACCTCATACTTAAATAATCCATTTACCACCTTTGTTGATGTACTTCTCTAATGCATATCGCATAGCATCCATAAGATGATTGAAGTCATCAATAGGTTTATTTAATTTATTTCCAAACTTATCCTTGTCCCACGTGTAGTTACTAATTTCTGTCAGAAAATTTACACACCGAGGATGTATGATAATTTCAAAGTCCTGAATGAACTGAATACCGCTGTTGATACTGTCCTTGCCTTTTTCAGCACCTTTGACCCTAAGACCATAGCCTTTTAACTGGTCAATGCTCTTAGGTTCAGCAGAATCGGCAGTAATCTTTTCTTTTCCATATCCCATGCTACTGATATTCTGATAAATCTTTTCGTTGGAAAGACCCGGTTCATACATTTCATCCCAAACAAATATTTTTTTGTTCTGAACATCAATGAACCCACAAAACAATGCAGATGGGTCATTTGTATACCCAAAGTCCAAACCAAATGCTGAACTGATAGTGTACTGCTGCCTGATCTGCTCTAAAGTAAAGGCTTCTTCTTTCCAGTTCTCATACACAAGACCGTCAACAATACCCCAATCACCAAGACCTGCTACTGCATAACGTCTTGGGTTCTGTTTCCGCATGGTTTCAAAAACCTTTAAGTCTGCCTTATCCAACCATTCATTGCATTTATAATTGGTTGTCAACGCAAGTGTTTCATCATCCGGGTTATCAAAAAACCGCTTCTTTAACCAATGGTGTTCATTCCAAGGGTTAAAAGTAACGGTAATCTGTTTGAACAAATCTGAACCTTCCGGTACTGCACCACGAATAGATTCATCAAGCATATTAAAATCATCTTCTGAACTGATTTCATACGCTTCTTCAATCCACATCCAACAAAGGACACCCTGATCTACGGTAATGGATGTGACTTTTAAAGGATCATCCAGTCCCCTGAAATAAATCTTTTGACCTGTTGGTTTGTAGGTCATTTCAAGAGGACTTTCTTTTATATCCCAAAAAGCATCTACACCTAATCGGTGTATAGCCCATTTCAATTCTGTAAAACAAGAATCTTTTAATGTTCGGTAAGTTTTTCTGACAACTAATGTATTTGCATCAGGGTATGCCATCATGTTAGTGATATACCATAATGCAGTTGTCTTTGATTTTTTGGAAGCACGTGAACCCTTGACAGCCCTGTATCTACCTTTCCACCGCCAAAATGTACCGTAACCCTTACCAACTACTTCCGGCAGCTTAATGTTCAACTTATCGGATTTATTTGGTTTGTAATCTTCCGGGTACAGAATAAACTTCTGATACCCAAACACATATTGACTTGTGGGTTGTCTATGCTTAGTCCTCAAGATCATTAGCCCCCGTAATAACAACAGGCTGTGTGATATTCACATCAAGTTTATCATTCCACATACCAAGATGCTTTCCAAGTAATTCCAATGCTTTCAGCTTTGAACCAATTTTCACTTCACGTTCAACGCTGCCGCCAAACTCATTATCAGATTCTTTGTATTTGATTGATTCAATGCAAGCAAGGTCATCATCTGTTGCATCTTCTCTGATTCTTCCGTTACTGTCAACAACGTCTGTCATTCTGACAAATGCAATCTTGGCAAGCTCTAAGACAACCCTATCCTGATTCACTCCGGTTCTTCGTGATCGTTCTGCCATGTGTTCAGCAATAGCCTGTTGAATATTAGGTTTCGTGAGGTTTTCACATCCGATTGCATCCGCTGTTTTTACTGAATAACCTGCCCTAATAGCTGCCTGTGTTGCATTCAGGTCAATCAGGTATTCATCAACAAAACGTTGCTGCTTTTCAGTTAATTTGCCTTTTTTTGCCATAACAACACCGCCTTTCTACCGTTTTATAAACAAAAACTGCTGCAAGGTAGGAGGTTCACCGGGTGAAAAGTCCGGCTATAAAGCACCCTTGCGGCAGATAGACAATAAGCAAAATTTTTTTAAAGCACCTCTATCATTTTTAACAAAGATGCTTTCTTATGTATATCAAGAACAAAATCATAGAAACGCCGTATTTCTCGGTTATTTCTTTGTACTTCATGCCATTTAGATAATCTATATAGTCAAGTTCTGCATTTGTTGTTTTTACTTCTCCATCCAAATATCACCACCTCTCTTTGTTTGTTTTGTAAATGGACCTTCTGGGGTTCGAACCCAGGACCGGCCGGTTATGAGCCGGGTACTCTAACCTGCTGAGTTAAGGGTTCTTGTGGGTAATAGAAAAGACACCCTGGAAGGGTGTCTAACATTACTCCTTTATTCTCATAAAAATTTCAATAATTTTTCACCTTCTTCTGAATAAAATACGCATAAGCAAAAAATTATAATCGGAATTATAAATAATATTACCTCCCAAAAAATCCCAAAGAGTATCTTACCCTCTTCTACAAAAATATTAATTTCACTTATATAATTATTAACAACTTTCTCTTGATTTTGATACTCTTCCTGACTTATATTTCTATCTGGTATATCTTGAGTATTTAGTCTTTTTTTAGTAACCCAGTTTATTTTATATTCCTTACACAAATGCTTTACCGTTATAAAAAAATCAACATCTTCTCTTCTTTCCGTTGAATCTGTCACTTTATTGTACATATCAACATACTTGTCTAAATCTTCTTCGTTTAATTGTCTCTTAATTGTTTTCAATCTATTTAGCGATTCCTCAATACTTGAAATGCGAACAGCATAATTTGAACTGTTATTGATTAAGGAATATGCTAATAACACTACCGAAAGAATCACTCCAAAATATTCTGATAGACGTAAATTGAAGTATTCTGGGAAGTATTTTCCTGTTAACGTATTAATTATTAAAAAAATACTATAATAAATCAAGACAAAATTTGATACTTTTTGCTTTCTGCTCAACCTTTTTATCATATTTGCATAATTACTTTGTGTAGTATCTATAATTTTTTTCCACTTTTTTGCGTCATATTTTTTTATTTCATTATCCATATTTTCATTCTCCACTCATATATTTCCAATTACTTTCTTACACTAATTTAATCTTACAATATTATCCAGCATTCTTCAACAATGTTCGATATTTATTTCATGTGTGGATTAGTTTAATCAAAAAATATTTGTTCTGTTTTGTCTATATCGGAATGTTGCACAAAAAATACCCCACCGAAGTAGGGCATTTTTTAGATAAAGTATTGGATTGACGGTCTCTATGCTTTTTTCCTGCAAAGGCGTTACCGTCTGAGCCTGATACAGCAGCAAAGCTATGACACCTTGCTGCCGTTCTACATTGTTCAAAGGAGTGTTATGTCTCTTTCAGATTTACCACATATACACTATATCACAGTAATAATGTGACATTCTATGACATCTTAAAATTTTCTAACGCTTTTCCATGAATTCGTAATATATGCCTGTATCCAATGTTCATTTTAACAGCAATATCTTCCCACTTCATACCTCTCAAATATCTGTATGTAAGCACATCTTTCTCGTTTTCATCTTCCATTTTTTCTATCCGATTTCTGATTTCCTGCTGTTTTTGCAATCTTTTATATCTCTTTTTTAATATCTTCTTCTCCAGCTCGTCCACTTTTGCCATATAAGAGGACAAATC
>ENA-OQCW01000668-OQCW01000668.1-human-gut-metagenome-genome-assembly--contig:-NODE-668-length-17843-cov-3.509539_pt1 | contig 17843 bp, 19 predicted proteins | sample MGYA00242767_ERZ504593 | MGnify/ENA primary metagenome ERZ504593 (study PRJEB26092, sample SAMD00036307) | human gut metagenome | host: Homo sapiens | study: EMG produced TPA metagenomics assembly of... | reverse complement strand
ATGTTACAATGAAAGACCCTAAAAAGTCGGATTATTATTACGAAGAGTCTATTAAAACATTACGTACAAATATACAGTTTTCAAGTAAACAGGTAAAAACTATTTTGCTTACAAGCTGTTATCAGAATGAAGGAAAAAGTGACATTGCCTTTACTCTTTCTGTGGAAATGGGAAAAGCAGGAAAAAAAGTTTTGTTAATTGATGCAGATATCAGAAAATCTACATTTATCAGAAGATATGGAATTAAAGGCGAAGTAAAGGGATTATCACAATACTTAAGCGGTCAGATTGATGCAGGAAATATTATTTACAAGACAAATTATGAAAATGTGGATATGATTTTCTCAGGTCCTGTAGCGCCAAATCCATCAGAACTTCTGGGAGAAAAGGATTTCAAACAGTTGCTGGAAACAAAAAGAGAAGAATATGATTACATCTTTATTGATACACCGCCATCAGCAAGCTTAATTGATGCAACCGTTGTGGCACAAAACTGTGACGGGGGAATTTTAGTTATAGAAAGCGAAGCTGTCAGCTATAAGGTGGCGCAAAAAGTAAAAGCCCAGATAGAAAGAAGCGGATGTCATATCTTAGGAGCAGTCCTGAACAAAGTAGACATCAAAAGTGGGAAATATTATAATGCCTATAAAGGCTACTATAAGAAATAACTAACAGGGAGTGAGATAGGCATTGAATTTTCATGAAAGAGAAAAGAAGTGGAACATTATTTTTCTGATTTTCGGTATTATTCTGATGGTTTTGCTGGTGGGAATGTTATATTGGAGTAGAGAAACAGAAGCAGCAGAAAGCAGACGATTGCAGGAAATGGCAAAGAAAACAGAAGACTCTGACAAGACCAATGCAGGAACAAAGGTTGAGGCAGAAAAGTCGGAAGAAGTAAAAGAAGAGCCAGAAAGTGTACCTGAAGAGGAAGAAAAAAAGTCCAGAAGGTATTGTGTGCTGGGGAGATGACTTGATTAATGGGGAAGCATCTGCAAAGTATTCTTACAAAGTAGTTTTGCAGAAACTTCTGGAGGAAAATGGATATAATCTTCCGGTACAGGATAAAACACTACAAGGAGCAGGTACCTTATCCATGATGACTATGGCCGGAGTACCGGCTGAAGAAGTACAGCAATTTGTAACAAAGCATAAAGAAAAAGCAGCAGGAGCAAATCTTGCAGTGACAGAAACAGGAATCAGAGATCTGACAGAAGAACAGACAGAAAGAACAGATATCAATTGTATTCCTGTGATTTGTATGGGATATTATGGAGGTTGGAGCCATGATCCGGAAGAACTGGCACAGCAACAGCAGAAAATTCTGGATACATTTCCAAATAAAGAGAAGTTTATTATTGTTGGAACACGCCCTATGGATGGCAGCGTAGATGCGGCAACCTTAGATGCGGCTTTAAAAGCAAAATGGGGAAAGAATTATATTAGTGCAGCAGAGGTGACAACTTCCCCATCTTCTACTTATGAAGCTCAGGCAGAAATTGCTCAGGCAGTTTTAGATAAGTTAGAAGAACTGAAATATATACAAAAAGAAGGATAGACAGAAACAATGAGCAGAACCGGGAAAAGAAAGAAAATACAGACAAAAAAATATTTGCTGGGTATGATTATCCTGCTTGTTGTGGGAATTGCAGTGGTTGTTGGCTTGGGTATATGGAAACAAAGAAATCTGAAGAAAAAGACAGAAAATGCTGCATATACTCAGACAGAAAAGAAAAAAACATCAGGAACCATTACTTACGAGGGAAAAGATTATGAGTACAATGACCATTTAAGTAATTTCCTTTTTATGGGTATTGATAAAAGGGAACTTGTAGAAACCACAAAAGGACAGGCGGATGCAGGTCAGGCAGATGCAATTTTTCTTATTTCCTGGGATAGAGTCGAGCATAAAATGAGTATGGTTTCCATACCTAGAGATACCATGACAGAGATTGAGGTCTTTGACCAAAATGGTGATAGCCTGGGGAAAACAAAAGACCATATCAATCTTGCCTATGCTTATGGAGATGGAAAAAAATGTGAGCTGTGACTTAATGAAACAGGCAGTGTCAAACCTGCTTTATGGATTACCGATTCAAGGATATTGTTCCATCAATATGGATGGAATTCCCATCCTTGTAGAATCAGTAGGAGGAATCACAGTTACAATTCCCAATGACAGTCTGGCAGAAAGAAATCCGGAATGGACAAAAGGAGCAAATGTAGGCCTTACTGCCGAAAACGTAGAAGAATTTGTTCGCTATAGAAATACTGAAAAGGGCCAAAGCGCTATAGAGCGTTTAGAAAGACAGATTGCATTTCTGGAAGCTTATGGAAAAAAAGCAGAAGAACTTTATGGCGGGAATTCTTCACTGGTAATCCAGCTTTATGAAAAATTAAATGATTATATGGTGACAAACATTGGTACAGATCAATTTGTAAAAATTCTAAAGGATTTTTCAACAGATACAGACCGGGAAACATGGAGTATTCCGGGTGAAGGCGTAAGCGAAGCTGAGTTTGATGAGTATCATATAAATGATCAAGAGCTTTATAAAATGATCATCCAGCACTTTTATCGAGAGGTAGAATAGGAGCCATGTATGAAAAAAAGAAAAATAATCGCATTGATATGTTTAGGATTAGGTCTTACATGCGGTGCAATTGGAATTTATAAATATATAGAAGAAAAAAATGCAGGAAAAGAATATGAAAAGCTGCAGCAGGAAGTAGTCAAGGAAGAGCCGAAACCTGTGGAAGAACCAGAGCCGGAACCAGAACCAGAATCAACAGTGGAAATTCCAATTGATTTTGCAACTTTGCAACAACAAAATCCCGATGTATATGCATGGATTCAAGTGCCGGGCACAGAAGTGGATTATCCAATCTTACAAAGCAGCAATGACAATACTTATTACTTAAATCATACTATTGATGGGGAAGAGAAGAAGGAAGGAGCAATTTTCACAGAAAATTACAACACAAAAACCTTTGAAGACCCCAATACAGTGATTTATGGACATGATATGAAAAACGGCTCTATGTTTCAGAGTATTCATAAGTATATGGATCGAAGCTTTTTTGATAACAATCGGGATATTGTAATTTATATGCCGGATCAAATTCTTCATTATAAAATCTTTGCAGCTTATCTTACAGATAATAAGCATTTGCTTATGAATTATAAATTTTTGGAGTAAAGATGAATATCAACAATATTTGAACAGCATTTTCTCCATGAGAGATATGAATGCTTTTATAGATACTTCTACGGAAGTGACAACCGAGGATAAAATTATTACTTTATCCACCTGCTATGCAGGAATTTCAACTCAGAGATATCTGGTACAAGCTGTACTGGTATCTATAGAAAAATAAAGAAAGGAAAGAAGGTGATACCCATGAAGAAAAGACTTTTGGAACTCTTTTAGCAGCAGCTCTTGTAGTTACTCAGGTAGTCAGCGTATTTGCAGCGGGCAGTAAGACCACACAGGCAACTCCAGCAGGAGAATCCGTAGGTAAATATGAAATGACAGAAGGTACAGCAGAGAACTTTTCAGAAGTAAAAGAACAGGCAGTTCTGGATAAAATTTTAGCTGTAAATAATGGAACAGCTACACTGGAAAGTATTGCTGAGCAGGCAGAGGCAATTAAAGATGAGTTAACAGGAAAAGTTCTTGTAACAAAATTCTTTGATTTGGTACCTATTAACGGTGGTGTAAAAACCGAAGATGGTAAGTACAAAGTTACTTTTACAGTACCAAACCTGACAGAAGCTCTGCAGGATGTGAAGGTTCTTCACTATAGTACTCAGAGAGCTGTGTGGGAAGTAATTACACCAGATAATGTAAACTATTCCACAAAAGAGATTACCGCACAGTTTGAAGACTTGTCTCCAGTTGCCGTTATTGGTAAAAATACCGGAGCAGGAACATCTACAGATTCCACAACAGGAACTTCACCAAAGACAGGTGTAGCTTCTGACTGGATTCTTTATGCGGGTGCATCTGTAGTACTTTTGGGAGCAGCAGTTGTTGTTCTTGGAAGAAACAGAAAAAGAGCATAATGAATCTACCGGGAGCTGTCATAATGAAAATTTATGATAGCTCCTATGTAATATAATGGGTAATGATAAGAAATTCCTGTAATGTTACTATAGTTTGAAATCAGGGAAGGAAAGAAAATAAGAACATGACAAAAATATAAAATGACTAAAAATATACGTTGGATGCTTATTTTCTATGATATGGGAGTATACGCAATTGCAGCATTTCTTTTATTAGCTTTTTATGCGGGAGATGATAAGCTTTCAGGAAAAGGAATCTTCGAACAGGCTGTTATCTCCATTATTTGTATTTTTGCAGCACGTATTATTGGGAATATTTACGGACAGGTTTGGAGATATGGAGGAATACAGTGCTATATCCGATTGCTGTTTACAGATTTTGCAGGATTTCTGGCATACTTATGTTTAGAGAGTATTCTGCCTATTCAGCATATTACATTCGGAAGACTTTTGTCTTTGGTAAGTTTGAACTTATTAGGAGCTTTGGCTATTCGTATGGTGTATCGTTACGCGTATAAATGCGGAAATCACGATACGTTAAAAGGGAAAATTCTACTGGTTTTATTCCGGATTTTTTCAGGAATGGAAGTCGGTAATGATAAAGATATACAGAAAATTAAAATTGCTATTATTGGCGCTGGTCGTGTAGGTGTGGGACTGGCAGAAGAACTTTTAAATAATAGTGAAGCGTCTTATACACCACGATGCTTTATTGATGTTAATAAAGAAAAAGTAGGAAGGGAAATTCAAGGTATTCCTGTATGGTCAGAGGATGAGGCAACACTTCGAAAATTAGATGAATTAGAGGTTCAGGAAATTGTTTTTGCCATTCCTTCTATGGATGCGCAAAAGAAGAAAGAACTTTATGAGTATTATACAGAAGCAGGTTATAAATTAAAAGTTTATGATTTCCCTACGGTATATGCTGTAGGTGGAAAGAGACATTTAAGAGAGTTTGATGCAGAAGAGCTTTTATTTAGAAAACCTCTGGCAGTTGCTGATGAGCGCACAAACGCTTATTACAAAAATAAGGTTGTTTTGATTACCGGTGGGGGTGGTTCTATTGGTTCTGAATTATGTCGTCAGTTAGCAAAAATGGCTCCAAAGCAGTTGATTATATTAGATATCTATGAAAACGGCGCTTATGATGTACAGCAGGAATTAAAAATTGCTTACGGCGATAATCTGAACCTTCAGGTAGAGATTGCATCCATTACCAATCGTAAAGCAATGGAAAGAGTGTTTGAGACTTATCATCCTCAGATTGTCATTAATGCAGCGGCTCATAAGCATGTACCACTTATGGAGCATAACTGTATTGAAGCCATTGAAAACAATATTTTCGGAACAAAGGTTGTGGTTGAGCTTTGTGAAGAATATGGGGCAGAACGCTTTATGATGGTTTCTACAGATAAGGCAGTAAATCCTACAAACGTTATGGGTGCTACAAAGAGAATGTGTGAGATGATTGCCCAGAGCGCAAGTACTCATGGTAAGGTAAAATACAGCATCACACGTTTTGGAAACGTGCTGGGAAGCGCCGGTTCTGTAATTCCGTTGTTTAAACGTCAGATTGCCAACGGCGGACCAGTTACTATTACAGATAAGAGAATTATCCGATACTTTATGACCATTCCGGAAGCTTCACAGCTGGTTCTTCAAAGTGGAGCCATTGCTAATAATGGAGAGCTGTTCGTACTGGATATGGGAAAACCGGTAAAGATTATGGATTTGGCGGAAAATATGATTCGTCTGTCCGGTGTGCATGGAGTGGAAATCGTGGAAACAGGCTTGAGACCGGGAGAAAAGTTGTATGAGGAATTGCTGGTAAAAACAGAGGAACTGGATAAGACAAGCAACAGTATGATTTTTATTGAGAGAGATAAGGCATTAAGCGCTGAGGAAATCGATACAAGATTGGATGCGCTGAAGAAAGCTTGTGAAACAGGGGACGATTTGAAAGCGAAAGAGGCATTAAGAAGTGCGGTTCCGACATTTAAGAGACCAGAGGAAGTGAATAAGGGCATAAAGTAAAGAAATTGTATGAGTGGTAATGTGTGATTAGGTACTAAAGAAGGGTTATAAAAGAGGGAGAAGAGAAATGTACAGAAAGAATTCAAGTGGTTGGATTAAACACGTAGATTTTATTTTGTTAGATTTATTATGTGTTCAGTTTGCTTTTTATTTATCGTTTGTGTTACGTTTGGATGCTTGGAATCCTTATGTGATTCCACTATATCGAAATATGGCTGTTTTCGTCGAGCTTGCTGATATGTTGATCATTTTTATGTTTGAATTCTATAAAGATGTACTAAAGAGAGGTTACTACAAAGAATTTACATCTTCTGTAAAGCAAGCAATTATGTTGTTACTTGTTTCCAGTTTGTATTTAATTACAATGCAGGACGGAAATGACTATTCTAGAATTGCTTTATTTGCTATGGTAGTTATATATGGAATAATAACTTATATAACACGTATACTTTGGAAAAAAGTTTTAAAACATCGTATGAAGAATAGCGATGATGTATCACTTGTTATTATTACATCAACGAAGCTTGTAAAAGATGTAATTCGTAATATTCAAAAAGCAGAATTATGGTATGTACAAGCTTAGTGGCGTGATTGTATTTGGATAGAAATATGTATGGGAACTATTATTAGAGGGGTTCCGGTGATTGCGAATGCTGATAATGCAGCAGAATATCTTCTTCAGAATTGGGTAGATGAAGTCTTTATCAATGTGGACGAGAGTGTACCATATCCCAAGGAACTAATTGATAGATGTTCGGAGATGGGACTTACTGTGCATTTGAATCTTGCAAAAGTTTCTGATAGTGCATTTGGGAAACAATCTATAGGACGAGTAGGTGGGTATACAGTTTTAACGACAAGTATTAATGTTATGACAATGAGACAGGCATTTATGAAACGAGCAATTGATATTCTTGCCGGATTGGCAGGATGCATTATAACAGGTGTTATTTTTACTTTTTATTGCTCCGTTGATTTATATTAGTTCACCAGGACCAATTTTCTTTTCACAAGAGCGCGTTGGAAAGAATGGCAAAACCTTTAAAATGTATAAGTTCCGTAGCATGTATATGGATGCAGAAGAACGAAAAGCAGAATTAATGAAAGAAAATAAGATGAGCAATAATCTTATGTTTAAGATGGATTTCGATCCTAGAATTATTGGTAATAAGATACTTGCTGATGGAACGAAAAAGACAGGAATTGGTCAATTCATAAGATCTACATCTTTAGATGAGTTTCCGCAATTTTTTAATGTTCTGATTGGGCAAATGTCACTTATAGGATTTCGTCCATGTCTGAAATCAGAGTATGAGGAATATGACTTTCACCACCGTGCAAGAATTGCCATGAAGCCAGGAATTACCGGAATGTGGCAGGTAAGCGGTAGAAGTGATATTACAGATTTTGAAGAAGTTGTAAGACTTGATACAGAATATATAAGAAATTGGAGCATGGGGCTTGATTTCAGAATTTTATTTAAGACAGTAAAAACGGTATTGAATAGAGATGGGTCAATGTAAAAAAATGATAGTCGTATGTGTTTTAGAAAAAGAGGTAAAGTGAGTGGATCAAAAGAAATTAAAGATATGTATGCTTGGTCATAAACGAATTCCATCAAGGGAAGGTGGAATTGAGATTGTAGTAGAAGAGTTAGCAACAAGAATGGTGGCTTTAGGACATGAGGTAACTTGTTATAATCGTGGTGGGCATCATGTTAGTGGAAAAGAATTTGATCAGCAGAAAAATAAAGAATATAAAGGAATAAAGTTAAAAACAGTATTTACATTAAACGTAAAAGGGATAGCAGCAATGAGTGCTTCAGTATTTGGAGGAATAAGGGCTGCACTTGGAAACTATGATGTGGTTCATTTTCATGCGGAAGGACCATGTGCAATGTTATGGCTGCCAAAACTCTTTGGGAAAAGATGCGTTGCAACTATTCATGGTCTTGATCATCAAAGAGCAAAATGGGGAAAACTTGCCAGTACATATATCATGTTAGGAGAGAAGTGTGCCGTAAAATTTGCAGATGAAATAATTGTACTTAGTGAAGGGGTACAAAAGTATTTTGAAGAAACATATGGAAGAAAAACAAGGTTCATTCCGAATGGGGTTAATAGACCTGAAATAAAACCTGCAGAATTAATTACAGAAAAGTATGGATTAACAAAAGACTCTTATATTTTGTTTTTGGGACGTTTAGTTCCTGAAAAAGGAATTCGATATTTGATTGAAGCATTTAAAGATGTTCAGACAGATAAAAAACTTGTAATAGCAGGAGGAAGTTCTGATACCGATGAGTTTGCGAATGAATTAAAAGGATTAGCAAAAGGTGATGATCGTATTTTATTTACTGGTTTTGTACAAGGACAAGAACTAGAGGAATTATATAGCAATGCTTATGTTTATACACTTCCAAGTGATTTAGAGGGTATGCCATTAAGTTTATTGGAAGCAATGAGTTATGGAAACTGCTGTATAGTTTCAGATATCTCAGAATGTACAGAAGTAGTAGAAGATAAGGCGATTATTTTTAAAAAATCAGATGTAAGTGATTTGAAAATAAAAATACAAGAGGCATGCAATCAATCTGAATTGGTGCAAGGTTTGAAAAAACAGGCTACTAATTTTATTTGCAGTAAATACAACTGGGATAAAATTGTACAGGAGACATTGAATTTGTATAGAGGAACTAAATAATGATTAGAGTATTGCAGTGTGTAAACGATATGCATCGTGCTGGGTTAGAAACGATGTTGATGAATTATTATAGAAATATAGATCGAACAAAAATTCAGTTTGATTTTTTAACACATAGACCCAATAAAAGTGACTATGATGATGAAATCGTAAGTTTGGGTGGAAAAGTATATTATGCACCAAGATTATATCCTCAGAATTATCCGAAATATTTTAAATGGATGGAACAATTTTTTAAGGAGCACCCTGAATATCAGATTGTGCATTCTCATATTGATGCAATGAGTTATTTGCCATTGAAGGCAGCGAAAAAAGCAGGGATTCCAGTTCGAATTGCACATAGCCATAATACTTCAATTGACAAAGATTTTAAATATATTTTAAAACAATATTTTCGATCAAAGATTAATTTTGTTGCTACAGATTTTTGTACTTGTGGTGAAGAAGCAGGAAAATTTTTATTTGGAAATGTAGCATGCACACTTATTCCAAATGCCATTGATATTTTTAAGTTTCTGTATGATCCAGTTATAAGAGAAAATAAGAGAAATGAATTAGGAATCAAAAAAAATGAATATGTGATTGGTCATGTAGGAAGATTATCATACCAAAAAAATCATAAATTCCTGATTCGCATTTTTTCTGAACTTTTAAAACAATATAATGATGCAGTATTACTTTTAGTTGGTGTGGGAGAAAAAGAGGAAGAAATAAAAAAACAGGTTGCTGATCTTGGCTTAGAACAGAAAGTGAAATTTTTGGGGAATCGGAATGATGTGAATGAATTGTATCAGGCAATGGATATTTTTGTAATGCCATCTTTCTTTGAAGGCGTTCCAGTGGTTGGTGTAGAAGCACAGTTTGCAGATCTTCCATGTATTTTTTCTGATAAAGTACCAAAAGAAGTAAAATTTCATTCAAAGACAGAATTTGTTTCGTTAAATGAACCACTGCAACAGTGGATTGATGTGATTGGAAAATATCGTAATGTAGAAAGAAAATCAATTACAGATGAATTAGAAAAAAGTCTATATAATATCAAGTCAGCACATTACATACTAGAAAACTATTATATAAACTTACAAGCCAGAGAGGGATTATAATTATGGCAGGACATAGAAGTATAAATAGAATTGTACATCGCTGTATGGAAGAATTGGATGCAACGCGAAGAATAGCGAAAGTTACATCTTTAAAGGAAGGACTTGAAACTTTTCGTGCAAAAATTGATATACAGATTATGAATCACAATGGATATTATGAAAATGAAGAAAGAAAGAAACATTTGATCAGAAAACATGATATCATGCTTCGGTATTATGAAAATACTTTTGGTGATTTTTTGAAAACATATGATTATAATCATGGAAATAGAGAATTGCCAAAGTCAGAATATGCAGAGTGTATTTGGATTTGTTGGTGGCAAGGTTTAGATCAGGCTCCTGAATTGGTAAAAATCTGTGTTAATTCAATTAGGAAGAATGCTGGTGATCATAAGGTTATTATATTAACAGAGGACAATTACAAAGATTATGTAGATATGCCCTCTTGGGTAGAAGAAAAGAGAGAGAAGGGAATTATAAGTAGAACACATTATTCAGATATTTTAAGATTGATGTTATTAGCAAAGTATGGTGGTGTATGGTTAGATTCTACTTTTTTCTGTACAAATGATCAAATAAAGAAATATTTTGAGTATCCATTGTGGTCAATAAAAAGACCAGATTATTTTCATGCATCTGTAGCAGCTGGATATTTTGCAAACTATTCGTTGGGATGTGATGTTAATCATAGATGGATATTCCAAACAATTTTGGATTTTGTGTTGGAATATTGGGAAAATAACGATATTATGATTGATTATTTATTTTTAGATTATTTGATTGTATTAGCTCAAAAAAATTGATCAGAATATTGCTAATGCATTTCAGAATATAGAACCAAATAATTCAGAGTGTGATGAATTATATAAAATAATGAGTCAGCCATTTGATGAAGAAAAATGGGATAGAATGAAAATAAACACATGTTTATTTAAGCTGAGTTGGAAATATCAATATCCATTAGAAAAAAATGGGAACAGAACTTTTTATGGAGCATTGATTGAAGGCGTGCTGTAAGGGCAATGTGTAGGAGAGAGCAGTATGAAGAAAAAGGTATTGTTTATTATCAATGAAATGATAAATGGTGGTGGACAAAGAAGTTTAATTAATCTATTAGAATTGATGGATTATAATAGATTTGAAGTTGATTTACTTTTATTTAAAGAACAGGGTGAATTTATGGATATAATTCCTGAACAAGTTAATTTAGTGGCTACTGAAAAGAATATACAGTACCTTTTTATGAATAACATAAATATAATAGGGAAATTAAAACTATTACCAGTTAATCTTGTTCATGTTATAGGAACAATATTTGGAAAGATTTTATCAAAATCCGGTTATAATAAAGGTCAAATCAGGTGGAAATATTTTTATAAAAAAATTGTTCCAGAAATGAGCAAAGAATACGATGTGGCTATTTCATATTTAGAAGGTGAATCTCTTTACTATTTAGTAGACAAAACTAAAGCAAAGAAAAAGATTTCATTTATACATACGGATTATTCTAAAATAAATGCTGATGAGAAATTTGATGCGTACTATTTTTCAAAAGTTGACTCGGTTGTAGGAATATCAAGAGGATGTGTGGAAATATTAAAATCTATATTTCCTGAGTATATTGATAAAATTATATTTTTGCCTAATTTGGTAAGTTCAAAATCTATTTATAAGCAATCAGAGATGCATTATCCGAGAGAATATAGAAATGAGTCCGGAGTGATTTTACTGTCTATCGGGAGATTGACAAAACTAAAAGGATTTAATTTAGCTATTGAAGCAGCAAAACTATTAAAAGAAAAAGGTATTAAATTTAAATGGTTTATTTTAGGAGATGGAGAATTACAATCTGAACTCGAAAAGCAAATTGAAAAATTAAATGTTAGTGATTGTGTTGAACTTTTGGGAGTTCGAAATAATCCATATCCTTATATAAAGAATGCAACGATTATAGTTCAAACATCAATGTATGAAGGAAAATCAATGGTACTTGATGAAGCTAAAATATTAAATAAACCGATTGTTGTGACAAGATATGATACGGTTTCGGATCAGATATCTGATGACGAAGGCTTAATAGTAGATATGAATGGGGATGCGATTGCCACAGGGATTGAACAAATGATACAAAGAAGAGAGCATTATATACAGTTTTTAAGTAAAAATGAATATGGTAATCAAAAACTTATTAATGAGTATTATAAGGTATTCAATGGTGAGGTGATTTAAGAAACACCAGGGAAATATATAGTACTTTCATATGTAAAATGATGGTATTAATATCTTGAAAATAATATTAGTGAAATAGAAATATGTAAATGAAGATAAAGTTGATACATGTTACAAGATAATGAAAGGTTAATATTATGAAATTTACATTAGTAGATAAAATTAAAGCAAAGGTAAGAGGATCATTAGATTTAGATCAATTGAAACAGGATGGTTTTAAATATGGTGAAAATTTTGATACTCAGTATGGTGTTATTATTGATCCAGGACATTGTTGGTTAATTGAAGTTGGAAATAATGTTACACTAGCTCCTCGTGTACATATTTTAGCACATGATGCTTCCATGAAGAAATTTCTGGGATATACTAAAATTGCTCCAGTCAAAATTGGTAACAATGTATTTATTGGAGCAGGAAGTATTATTTTACCAGGAGTAACAATAGGAGATAACGTAATTGTTGGAGCAGGAAGCGTAGTCACAAAAGATCTCGCATCGGGTAATGTGTATGGGGGGGTGCCAGCTTCTAAACTTCAATCTTTATCAGACTATTTAGAAAAAATAGAGAATGAAAAAAAGAGCAAAACATTTTTTGATGAGACTTTTGTTATTGGGAATATAACAAATGAAAGAAGAAAGAAAATGAAAAAAATATTACATGAAGAAGGGAAAGGGTATATTGTTTGATACCATTTCACATAAATTAATATTATAAATAATAAGTATGATACTGGAAAATTTTAAAAAATATGTAGGTGTTTTTTAAAATAATTTGTTGGAAATAGTAGGAAGGGATAAAATTGAGTATAAAGATTAGACCTAAGGTAGTAGTTGGGTATTTTTTGATATATTTTATGTTAATATGGAATCAGACGAATCTTGGAGAAACATTTCTAAAAAAATTTTCATTACCAATTTTATGCGTTTTTGTTTGTTGGGTGTTTATTAAGAGTAAAAAATTAACGAAATGGTGTGGATTATTATCAGTAATATTGATATTATCAGCTGTACTAATTAGACTATCGGTTGGAGGAATTGGGATTATTGCAATTGTATCAATGTTGAGTTCAGTTTACATTGTTGCAATAGCTGTAATTTACAATAAAGAGAGTATATTAGATCGAGTATTAAAAATGATAGTGTTTTTAGCTAGTATGAGCTTGTTTTTATGGCTTTTATGTATGTTTGTTCCACAAATATATGAATCATTGATTCCACAATATAATTCATTAATGACATATAGAATATATAGTGACGCAGAAAATTATAAAGAGATTCATTATGTCTGCAGAGGATTGTTTTTATATACATTTAGAGAAGTTGATCGCATGAAAAATTCAGGGATTTTTACAGAACCTGGAATTTATCAAATGGTTCTAAACATTGGAATTTTTATTATACTGTTTATGAATGAATACGTCAGCTGTAAACGTATAAAACTCAAATTGGCAATTTTAGTTTTAACGTTGTGTACAACACAATCAACAACGGGATTTGTAGGATTATCCTTGATTGTCTTTTTTTATTTGTTTATAAATTTTAAAGAACAGAAGGTATATAGTAAACAAAAGGTTTTATTATCTATGTCTGCATTGGTAGTCTTGTTATTATTAGATTTTCAGATACGAGGGGAAAACAGCATATTTCAAATAGCCATAATTGATAAATTGTTCTCTAAAGGGACAATTTCTTTAGTTGATAACGCCTCAAGTGCGGCAAGGGTTGGGACAATTTTGTTAACAACAGCAAGCATATTAAAGCACCCATTTGGTATTGGATATACAAATCTAGAAATAATGTTAAACACAGAAAAGACAGGCTTTGTTGCAGCTGAATTATTGCGTTTTGGCGCTGTATGGGGAATTATTCCATTGTGTTTTGTATTGTGGTGGATTTTTTCGCCGTTAAATAGAAGATTGAACAAGTCTATGATTCTTATATATATATTGTTATATATAAATACGTTGTTAGCACAATCAAATATGTTTTATCCAATTTTGATATTGATTCCTATTGCATTTAAATATAATTATCAAAGATATGAAAATAGAAATGTGAACAGGAAGGAAATGAGGGGATTAAATGAAAATATTATGGATTTGTAACGTAGTTATACCACGAATATTTAAAATTAGAGGTGAGGAAAACAGCAATTTTTCTGGAGGATGGTTAGATGGAATGGCAGAATCTTTGCTGAAAAAAAAGTATATTGAATTAGTTTATTGTTATCCGAATTATGTAAACAATAATCTTATAGATGCACATGAAGATAATTTTTATTCATATGGTATTCCTATGAAATATGATGAAGCAATTAAAAAATTAAATCAAAATAGCTTATCTATTGCATATTTCAAGGAAATAGTAGCAAAAGAAAAACCTGATATAATTCATATATGGGGAACAGAATTTATATACTCATTAGAATTTTATAAAGCTGCAGTTGCTGTTAACCAACAGTATAAGAGCAATACTGCAGTTTCCATACAAGGATTGATAGGGATTTGTGCAAAGCATTATGATGCTGGAATTCCTAGTTGTGTTATGAATTTTGCCACTTTATCTGAAATAAAAGGAATGTGTACTTTAAAAATGCTGAAACGATCGTTCGAATATCGTGGAAAAAAACGAAGAAGAATTGTTAAAACTAATTGAAAGAGTTATCGGAAGGACAAGCTGGGATAGAGCATGTTACAAATTTAATAAATTCTAATTTGAAATATTATGTATGCAATGAGTCTTTGCGAGATTCTTTTTACGATGGGGCATGGAAAGTAGAAAATTGTAGATTACATCAAATTTTTATTAGTCAGGCATCTTATCCACTTAAAGGATTTCATAAATTGCTAGAAGCTGTTAATTATATAAAAGCAGATTATCCGGATTTATTGATAAAGTTGCAGGACAAAATATTTTTGAGGAAATTATATAAAAGGGAATTCATATGGTAATTATATTAAAAAGACTGATAAGAAATTATAATTTAGATAAAAATATTATTTTTAATGGGGATGATTAATGCAGAAGAAATGAAAAAAATAATGCTTGAATCAAATGTATTTGTTTGTCCTTCTGCAATAGAAAACTCATCAAATTCACTAGGAGAGGCAATGCTGCTAGGTGTTCCTTGCATTGCAAGTAATGTCGGTGGAACGCAAGATATGTTAGAACATGGCAGGGAAGGTTTCCTTTATCCATATAACGAAACATATAGATTAGCAGATTATATAAGGAGAATATTTGACGATAAACAACTAGCGTGCGATATAGGAAAATCTGCAAAGAAGAAAGCTGAGATTACGCATGATAGAACGAAGAACAATGAAGTTTTATGCAGTATATATAATGATATTATGAAAAATAGTTAGTTTACAGTACAATATAAAAACATCTTAATATTAAAAATAAATTGGGGATATAAGAAATATATGGGAGGAATAATATGTATGAAGTTGATTTGAGTGAGAAACAAGTCAGAAAAAATATGATATTAGGAACAATATATAAAGGCATTTCTCTGGTAGTAAGTTATTTATATGTGCCAATAGTTTTGTTTTATTTAGGAGAATTTAAGTATGGTGTGTGGACAACTATATTGAATGTCCTTTCATGGATTACATATTTTGATATAGGTATAGGAAATGGTCTTCGTAATAAAGTGGCTGAAAGCTTAACAAAACAGAATTCAGAAGGAGAAAAAAGAGTACGTCAATATGTTTCTAGCGCATATATCATGTTAGCTGTCATTGTTTTAGGTGCAATACTTGTTGGATGTATATTGTCAGGAGTTGTTAATTGGGAAAACATATTTGGAATTAAAAATTTTGATGAAAATCTTAAAACGATTATGGGAATTAGTATTCTCTTTGTTGGTATTAACTTCTGGTTATCTTTATGTAAAAGTATATTTTATGCTATTCAGGAAAATAGTAAAGTTGGGTTAATGGGCGTATTGCAACAAGTGTTAATGCTACTTGGAGTTTTTGTATTAATGAAATACAGAAAACCTAGTATTTTGTTAGTTGCACTTCTTTATGGTTTAACAGATTTTCTGGTTTCTATAATATTTAGCTGTTTTTTGTTTCGAAAGAACAAGTGCTTTATACCTAATATTTCATATTATTCAACTAAAGAAGCGAAAGAGACAACAAATTTGGGAATAAAATTTTTTATTGTCCAAATTGCAGCATTAATTCTTTTTACAACAGATAATTTAATTATTTCACATTTTATTGGACCATCTGAAGTCACGAGCTATAGTATTGTAAATAAATTATTTTCGATTGGTACAGCATTATTTGTAATGTTAGTAACTCCGTATTGGTCTCGAACAGCAGCTGCAAAAGCAGAAGATAATTATGAAATGATTCAAAAAAAGTATATATTCTATGTATAAATTGATGGCTTTAGGTGTTGTTGGTGTTGTTTTACTTACTATTATTTTTCGACCGATAGCTTTAGTATGGTTACAGAAAGACTTAAATTATTCGCCAGGATTAATTCCACTTATGGGAATTTATGCGATTATATTTATGTGGAACGCCATATATTCGCAAATAGCAAATGGACTGTCATTGATGAATGTATTAATGCCTGTGGCTATCATACAGGGAATTATTAACATTCCATTATCACTTGTGTTTTTGCTTCAATTTAACATGGGTGTTGTTGGTGTTTTATTAGGAACTGTATGTGCAACATTGATATCAGCAACTATTACGCCATACTATACTTGGAAAGAGATAAAATATCATTTAAATAAAAGAGAGGAATAAAGAGGTGCGGAGGGAAAAGATTATTTATTTTGGAAATGTTGGTGAACCAAATTCAGCATCGGCAATTCATGTACATAATCGTTCTCTGATTTTGAAAGAATTGGGATACGAGATACATGCAATATGTGATACACCAAAAAGTAAAGAAAAAAATACTGTCAGATAATGTTATAAAATACCATTATATGCAGCCGATAACGGGAAAAGGAAAAATTAGAGGACTAAAATGGAATCTTGATCTTTTGATTGCAAATAGTTCTTGGCCATCTGCAAAAAAAATAATTGAATCTATAGAACCAACGTTTGTAATATTGTACGAGGTAAATTCAGTTGCTTTACAAAATAAATTGAGAAGATATTGTAATGAAAAAAATATAAAAATAATTATAGAAACAACAGAATGGATGGAAACAGAAAAAGAAAGAAATTTGTCTGCAAATTTAATTGTTTCACAAAAAGATATTCAAAAGAAATACACAGATAAAAAATGTAAAAATGTTATTGCGATTAGTTCTTTTTTAGAAAATCATTATAAATCGCAAAGATGTAATGTTATTTGTATACCTCCCACATTTCCCCAATTTTTAGAAGAGGGTGAAGTCGTAAGAAAGAAAGATCAGAGATGTGGTGCAAATATCAAACTTGTTTTTGCAGGAAGTCTTTCAAATAAAGATTACTTAAAAGAACTTATAGAAGCATTGATGGTGATTAATAAAGAAGATATAAGAATTTCATTTGATGTAATAGGTCCATCAGAAGAAGAAATAATCCATTGCGTAAATGAATCTAATTTACTTAAATATGGTATTTTTGTGCATGGAAGGAAATCTCACGATGATGTTTTAAAAATAGTAAAAGAGGCAGATTTTTCAGTATTATTAAGGCAGAATAAAAGATATGCAAAAGCAGGGGTTTCAACAAAATTTTGTGAAGC